>JGI2924J29684_1077888_pt1 | contig 24680 bp, 22 predicted proteins | sample BenlonsequencITS_FD_29684 | JGI IMG/M metagenome (IMG submission 29684)
CATTGTCCCCTTACTTTCACCATACTTCACTACTTCCACACCTTCCGTCCCCCAGCCCCAGGCGACCAGAAACTAAGGGGACATTTTGCTTAGTGAACACTTTAGTGAAGTTCACGGTAAAGCGAGCGCCGATGCTGAAGGGCCAATTGCGCCCAGGTTCACTTCCTGCGCCGCCCAGTGGTTGGCGCAATTCCTTCAGCATCCAGCGAGCCAGTGAACGTAACGTGTGTGAACGGGCATTGTCCCCTTACTTTCACACTCCTACTTTTGCGGCACAAAATTATACATTCTTAACGCCAAGGTAACCACAAAGAGTAGCAGTCCAAAGGGTAAAAGAGCAACAGCACACTCAATAAGTGTTGGCATATAGGCCCATGAACTGACAAAGACCGGCACACCCTCCTGAAGCTGTCCAATTGCCACTGGATAAGCCCAACTTTCAATGCCCGCACTTGGAATAGCCAAGGAAAGGGGAATCGAATTAAAAGCAGGATACATCAGCATTAAACGATGAGCAAATACTCCGACAAAAAGAAGCAAACTCCCAATTATCAAGGCATTAAAACTATTTTTTCCTTTCTTGGTTAAAAAGAATACCATTGTGAAAGCAGGAAGCAATAGTTCTGTCCCATAGAGGAAGCCATAGTGACTGAAAATAAGGGATAATACCTCCTTACCTTCAGGGCTTCCCCACCAGCCATGGATCAGCAAATCTACGGAGACAAAGAAGAAATGAACAACTAAAGAACCTGCAACAATTAGGGCCATGGTTTGAAATGCCCCCTTATACTGTTCAAATCGCTCCTTACCCACAGCGAACAAAGCTATAACCATGACAAGAGCAGTCCCCGAGGCAATTGCCACAGAAACAAAGTCCGGCGGCAGCACAGCCGTATTCCACCACCCTCGGGATTCCTGAGTGGCAAAAATCAAGGCTGTCACAGTGTGAATTAAAATAGCTACCGGTAACCCTACCAAGGCAACCCGTTTAGACCATTTTTTCGAAAAGGCCTCTACATATTCTTGAGGGCGCTCCTTAGTCCACCCATTTAAAAACCCCCGTCCTTCCTTTTTCCAATCCGGCAATAGTTGAACATAGACGCTTAAGAAGGTGATTAGAAGGTAAGCAGATATAACAATAACATCCCAAACCAAAGGAGATTTAAAATTAGGATAAACAAAGATATTCCAAACCCGATCTACCCGGCCCATATCCGGAAAGATCATGGCTCCAGCCCCTAAGATGCTGGCAAAGGCCGAGAGAGACGCAATTCTGGTAAAAGGCTTCAGCTTTTCAATGTTGAAAAGATACACTGAAGAGGAAATAATCAATCCCCCGGCTGCCACCCCTACAAAAAAGGCAAAGGTTGCAATATATAAGCCCCAACTAAATGGATTTCGCATATTAGTGACGATCAAGCCCTGGTTTATTTGGTATCCCCAAGCAATTAAACTAATCAGAATCAAAACACCTGCCAGAACCATGAGTAAATTATTTTTTTTCATGTCAATCCACCTCCTTTAGCGTATCGGCTTCGCCGGGGCCAGATAGAATACCTTGGGCGAAGTACCCAACTCTTCTTTTAGGCGAAAGGACTGCCGCTTTTTAAGCAGTTTACTGACTTCAGAGTTAGGATCATCCAGATCTCCAAAAATCCGAACCTTCCCCGGACAGCCCCGGACACAAGCAGGTTCTTCCCCTTGAGAGGTGTATTGGGCACAGAAGGTGCATTTTTCCACCACCCCCACGGGGCGATTGGGAGTGAACACCAGCCTGCCGTCTTTATCTCGAAAATCCTCAGGATAGCCATACTCATAGCCTTTTTCATACCCAACCCGATCTTTGGCCTTTTTCGGATCTTCCCAATTATACTGACGAACTCCATAAGGACAGGCAGCTATACAATATCGACAGCCTATGCAGCGCTCATAATCGATGAGAACCACTCCCCGTTCATTCGTATAGGTAGCCCCTGATGGACAAACTTTTTGACAGGCGGGATTATCGCACATTTGACAGGATACGGGCAGGTATTCCATGGACAGAGCTCCGTCTTTACCCACGGCTGCTTGATGAAAAGAGGCCCCGGGAGTAAACACTCTATTCCACCAAGTTCCGGGTGGCTGGGCATTATGGGATTTACAGGCAACAGCACAAGAACGGCAGCCGATGCAGCGATCTAAATCAATCACCATCCCAAGTCTCATAAACTATCACCAACCTTTCTCACATCACAGAGGCATTCATTCCAGGCCGTGTTGGGAGACCACATTCCCGGAACAAAGTATATTTCATGAGTGGGTTTAATAAAGGGATAGGTTAAAGAATTATAGGATGCTCCTTTTAGATAACGGCTCCACCACCCTTGTTCAAAGACAGCCTGTTTTCGCCCAACCCCCGGATCGATAATCGCATAAGCTGTCAGTTTACCGCGATCATTATAGATTTCAACTTCGTCCCCTTCCTTAATCCCTTTTTCTTGGCCATCTTCAGGGCTAAGCCATACTCTCGGCTTTCCTTCTTGAAGCTCGTTCATCCAAACATTATTTGAATGGGTAGAGTGGACACGATAAATAGCATTGCGAGTGACATAACAAAATTGATACTTTTCCTTAGCTAAGGGATTTAAGGCATATTCACTTTCCTCAAAAGGAGGTTTATGCACGGGCAGGGCCTCGCCTGCTTGGAGCATGAGATCTTCATCTTTGTAAAATTCTATCCTTCCACTCTTCACAAACTGAGCAGTTTGTTCAAGTTTAGCCGGCAGGCTGACTGGCGGAAAAGGCTTTTTATGCTGGACTTGTTCATAAAAGGGAATCTGCCTGCCTCCGGGGACCTCGGACTTCAGGCGAACCGGGCCTTTTCTGAGGTGTTCCAGAGTAATCCCAGCCACTTCAGGTCCACCGGTTTCCAGCAGGAGTTCGATAACTTTTTCTGCGGCCTGATTAGGCTCCAAGTCAGGATAAAAATATTTTTCAAAGTCCGGGTTAAGCCGCTTGGCTAATTCTCGCACAATCCAAAACTCCGGTTTTCCCTCATAAAGAGGATCTACCAACCGTTGCTGGAGTTGGAGATAAGGATGTACCGGAGTGGCCACCAGATCTGTCTTTTCATACCAGGACACAGCCGGTAATACAGCATGACTGTACTGGCAGGAGGTAGTCATCTGGAAATCAGTGGTGACGACAAATTCTAAATCCTCTTTTTCCACCATTTCCCGCAGTCTGTTGGACATGTTGTGCTGATCAAAGGGGTTACCCCAGCCCACAATAAGGGCCTTTATCCCGTTTTTGGGCCACTTGGCTTTCATGGTTTTAGTGGGACCGTGAAGAACATAGAGAAAGGGCAGCCAGTTTTGTTTTTTCCCTTCCGGAACCCACCATTCTGCAACCTTAAAACGAATTCGATATTGGCCGGCATATGTAGATATTCCGGCACCTGGCTTGCCAATATTTCCGGTAAGAACCGGCAACAAGGCTAAAGCCCTTCCTTTCAGATCACCGTGATACCACTGATAATTTCCTGCTCCATAGATGACATGCAGAGGTTTAGTGCCAGCCATTTCTCGGGCAATCCGCAGCAGATCATCTTTAGGTATCCCTGCAGTTTTTTCAATCTCTTCAGGTGTGTATTGGCTTAAACATTCTTTTAGTAATTGAAAGGCTGGTTTGACCTTGACGGTTTCACCTGTTTTTAAGGTCACATCCACTTCCCCTTCGATCACCACATCTGATGGCAGATCGAGTTTTTCCGGATGTACCGCCCTAAACTGCCCATTGTAGGCAACATAAGCTTCTCGATAGGCCGGAATATCTGACGGTTTAGTCAGGCCTTTTACCTCATCAGCCTTAAGTCGTTTGCCATTATCAACACGTACCAGGAGGGGCAGATCTGTAAAGGTTTTAATGAAGTCAGAGTCGTAAAGAGTCTCTTCAATTAATACCCGTGCTAAACCCAAGGCAACTGCTGCGTCACTGCTTGGTTTAATCGAAAACCATTCATCGGCTTTTGCGGCAGTAGGACTAAAGTTAGGATCAAAAACCATGATCTTGGCCCCCCGATTTCTCGCTTCTAAGAGAAAATGGGCATCTGGAATTCGAGTCGCCAAGATATTGGAGCCAAAAACCATAACGTAACGAGAATTATGCCATTCTCTTGGCTCAATTTCCTCACTTTGAACTCCAAAGGTCATTGGCCAAAACATGGGCAAGTCTCCGTTTTGATCGTAAGCATGATGCATTGTCCAGCCAGCTAAGGTCGCTAAACGGCTGACCGCCCCTTTTTGAACGTATCCGGTTCCTCCTACCTGAAAGACCACCCCGATTGATTCCGGCCCGTATTTCTCGGCAATTTCCTTCAGTCGTCCTGCTGTATAATCCAAGGTTTCATTCCAGGAAGCTTCTTTAAAATCTCCTGAACCGGGCTTTCCCGTTAAGATAAGAGGTTTCTGCAGGCGGTCAGGACCATAAATTAAATTAGTCATAGATAGCCCTTTCAGGCAACCACGGGGATTGTAGTCTGCTTCGGGATAATCAGCAGCTTGAATAATTGACTTGATCTGACCGTCTTCGACAAGGGCATTCATTCCACACGCCCCTGTACAGTTCGGTGAACAGGTTGTTCTCACATAGTTGATTTTCGAGTCACCTTGCTTAGGCGCCGCACCTGCTTGACGAATTACGGAAGCTGTGCCTATTGTTCCTGCCACGACACCGGTAGCAGCAGTCAATTTAAGAAAATGCCTACGAGTGAGTTTCAGATTCTGCGTTCCCATTGTATGAACACCTCCTATTGGTTATGTGAATTAATTCTCATACCATATAACATGCCGCCTTAGAAAAATGACTGCCTTCATGTGGAAGGCAGTCCATTCACTAAATTACTTAGTGGGCATTATGACATAAACATTTTGACGTCATCTTCAACATTGGAAATGCCAGCTATACCGAAGTTTTCAACTAAAACTTTAACCACATTCGGAGACAGGAAGCCCGGTAAGGTTGGTCCGAGGTGAATGTTTTTCACACCTAAGTGGAGTAAGGCTAACAGTACGATGACTGCCTTTTGCTCATACCAGGCAATGTTGTAGGAAATCGGCAGTTGATTAATATCATCGAGGCCGAATACTTCCTTAAGTTTCAAGGCGATGACTGCTAAAGAATAGGAGTCATTGCATTGTCCTGCATCAAGGACTCTTGGAATACCGCCGATATCACCTAGGTTAAGCTTATTGTATTTATATTTTGCACAGCCGGCGGTTAAGATTACAGTGTCTTGAGGGAGTGCTTTGGCAAAATCAGTGTAATAGTCCCGACTCTTCATGCGACCATCACAACCTGCCATTACGAAGAATCGCTTAATGGCTCCGGATTTTACGGCGTCAACCACTTTATCTGCCAGGGCCATTACTTGATTATGAGCAAATCCCCCAATGATTTCACCGGTTTCGATCTCCGTCGGAGCTGGGCAGCTCTTAGCATGGGCAATCAAAGCAGAAAAATCTTTGGCCTTTCCGTCTGCCCGGTCGGCGATGTGTTTAACTCCCTCAAATCCTACAACTCCTGTTGTGTAGACTCGGTCTTTGTAGGAATCTTTCGGAGGAACAAGGCAGTTAGTGGTTAAGAAAACGGGACCGTTAAAGGAATCAAACTCTTTGTCTTGCTTATACCAAGCATTTCCGTAGTTCCCTACAAAATGGTCATACTTTTTGAAAGCCGGATAGTAATGAGCCGGGAGCATTTCACCGTGAGTATAAACATCGACACCTGTTCCTTCGGTTTGTACGAGTAATTCTTCAAGGTCTTTCAAATCATGACCGCTGACGAGAATGGCCGGGTTGTTCCTGACTCCGATGTTCACTTTCGTGATTTCAGGGTTTCCGTAAGTGGAGGTATTAGCCTTATCTAAAAGAGCCATTACATCCACACCATATTTTCCGGCCTCTAAGACCAGACCCACTAAATCGCCGACTTCTAATGTATCATCAATAGTCGCTGCCAAGGCTTTTTCAATAAAGGCGAAGATTCCGCTTTCTTTATGCTCTAGAGTATAAGCATGCTCTGCATAAGCCGCCATCCCTTTTAGCCCGTAAGTGAGCAGCTCTCTGAGGGAACGAATATCCTCGTTTTCTGTGGCTAAGATTCCAACCACTGCAGCTTTCTTTTCAAACTCTTCGGCAGGTGCCGTCCAAGTTGCCGCGTCGTGTAAGTTCTCTGGAATTACGCCGCCCACTCTAAGGAGAGCTTGTTTAAGATCTTCGCGGAGTAAGAGTGCCTCTTGAATTCGTTCAACGAAACGAGCCTTATCAAAGTTGGCATTAGTAATTGTGCTAAAAAGGCTTTCCATGATAAATTTTTCTACATCTTTGCGAATAAGATAACGTTCCCGCGCTTGAACCGCGTAAACGGCAATTCCCTTCAATGTATAGATCAGAAGGTCTTGTAAATTAGCGACGTTTTCGTTCTTCCCACAGACACCCTTAATCGTGCACCCGGTTCCTTTGGCGGTTTCCTGACATTGATAACAAAACATACTCATATTTCTTCCCCCTAATTTTATTTAAATTGTTTTTGTAACTCGTTTTGACTAAGGTTAGTTTATATCAATTAAACGTATCATACCGTGATCTTACAGTTTGTTTTAGTGTGATAAAAATCACACCGGAATCCGAAACAATAGTAATAATAGTTTGCAATTATGATGATTTTGCCTGTTCTTAAATTGACAGATTTTCTTTAGCGGAGTATTATAAATTATAAGAAATATAATTTCTGAATTGTCAAACTACATCCCTCCTAACTATTTATTGCCCTTGAAAGGAGATGACGATATGCGGGTTTTAAGATCTTTTTGGGATTTCTTAGTTTTCTTCGGAACTTGGCTTTGGCCTTATGAGGAGCAAACAGCAACGGACGTTAAATAAACGTCCGTTCTCTTTATAATCAAGCTAAACTATTATTAAATCCATTACTCTGCAATCTATCGAAATGATTGAGAAAATACAAGTATTTCCCTTTTAAGTGAGTATCTCTTATTTAATAATATTAAAAGACATGGACGGTTATCAGTCCATGTCTTTTAATTATCTAAAAAGTTTAGAATGAAAGGATCTTAGACTTAAACATCATGAATCCATAAAAACAGTACTTAAGTATCCTAAAAGCTCTACAAAAGATGTATGGAAGGCTCCTGAAGCCAGAATTATATCAAAATAGATAATTTGCTCAGACGTATCTATATCCCAGGTCACCTTCTCTATAATACCTTTGCCAAATAGCAAAGAGGTTTTAAGCTTTGAAATTGTTAAGAGAGCTTCTTTCTCTAAATACGGAATTACATTACTGTATTGTTCAAGATCAAACTCTCGATAAAACTTGACCTTGTTTCTCGACACGAAGGTCACATGGCATGGAACCAAGCATAAATCCTTTGATTCCTGGTAATCGCTCATAATGGCTTCATTAGCATTACTTGTTTGTAAAGGTTTCATTATTTCTCCTCCGGCAGTCAGTCACATATATAATTCGGCTTAGAAAGCCTCTTATGTAAATACGATCCTCAGTTCTTTTTTAGAGGGGCCGGAGTAAAAAAATTCAAAAAAGCTAAAGCCACCCTATTAGTCGAAAGACCGTTAAAATAAGGATCATTAAAGTGGAGGCAATAATCACATATAAGCTATTCCAACGGGGACCCACATTCATGGGAGACTGGCCTGTCAGGCCGGATAAGGCGATAACTGTTGCCGATGAGGGTGAAATGGATATTCCCATAGCCCAGCTAATTGCTAAAATAAGGGCCACATAGGTTGGAGTTACGCCATAAGCTGCAGCTTGGACCGTGCCGCCAATAATAGTCACCGGAATTATAGGGTGAATGCCTAAGGCAGAGAGTATCAGAATACTAACGATAATTACGATAGCAAGCAATACAGCATTTTGTCCGACAAAGAGGGATAAAATCACAGATAGATAATTACCTAAATGAGAGTAATTGATACTGGTAGCAAAAAGTCCGGCACCAACAAAAAGGATTATTTCGTTCTTAAGCTTTGGAACACTTTCCTGAAAATAACCTCTAAACTCCCTAATCAGGATCCCTAAACGACCAATTATCCCCATCCAAACAAATGGGAAGATCAGTGATGCCAAGGAAACCACAATAACCGTATGTATTCCTGTAACTAAGGAGATGACAGCAATAGCGGTAATTAAAATTATACTAAAAACACTCAGCTCGAATACTTTCTTCCCATCATATTTAACATCAGGCTCCTCAAATGCAGAAGCAGCGCTCATCCCAGCCCTTTTTTCCTCATACATGGTCATAAAGTAACCTACTAAGCCTGCTATTACACCACATAAGATGGCATAAGGAGAAAAAAGAAGCCAGCTTGCTCCGCTTAGATGCACGATCAAAGCTATGGCTGCAGTGGTAGGAGCCCAAATCGTACAAGTTGCAAAACCTCGAACAATGGCAGAACTTAAGAGCTTCCTGTTAGAGCTTCTAGTACTGGCCTGGCTTATCTGAAGGACAAGAGAAACCACGGCCAAATTTACCAATACTCCTACAAAGGCAGACACAAAGCTTACCAGCAGATAAAAACGGCTATCATTATAAACATAACGCTTAAAGACCCCTTGTAAGGCTTCAAAGTATCCTCCATGCTTGATGGGAATACCTAAGAGTGGTACCAAGGTAAACATTACGACAAGATAAATATTTTCTTGCAAGGCTTGCTGCCAAACATTAAGAGGCGCATGGTAGAAAAGAAAAAGAAGGATGCTTAGGGCAAATAGCATAAAGCCAATTACCAAAGTCGTACCCCTAACCTCCCAAAAACTTAGCCCAACGACAACAATCATCATCAGCAGATTAAAATCATCCATTAAGGTTGATTTGATAAAAAGGTTGCTTAAGAAAACAAAGGCAATACCTAAAGTGAGTATACAGCGGATACGAGTAAAAAGATCTTTCATAAACTAAACTCCTTGCAACGGTCACTTCTTACTAAAATCTTCACCGCTTTTTATTATAGCATATTCTTTACAATTGCTTTCTCTAGGATTAAAGAAAAGAGGATTAGAGCAAAAGCGGTCTCTTCACCTGTGGAAGCAGACCGCTATCCTATAGAAATAATCACTTTGATTTAGACCCAGTTTTCATACTCCCTCTTGCTTTGTTCTCTTCACTAATGCTGATCTTAATAGTTAGATATTACTCATTGCAACTTTTGCTTGCGATGTTGAACCCAAGAATACAAGATAGGTTCAAGGGCAGAAACAAATATTACAGCAAAATAGACAAAGGCACTGCCACTCCCGGGGAAGAATGCCAATACACTCATAATGAGTCCAGCAATAAACCAAACAAAGCCCCCATGACGATGGGTCTTGGCCCACACCACTTCATTATCCAGAGTCCAAGGTGTCTTAATGCCCATAAAATAGTTTTGTTTAAACTTAGGCATCAAATTTCCCAGAACTATTAAAAGAATACCCAACATTAGTTTAATAATCATATCAACTTTAATAAAGGTCGCTCCCAAACTAATTGACATTGTTACAAATTGCAGAACGGCAAAGAAAGCGACTAGGATAAATCTAATTAGAAAGTACTGATCCTTAAATCTGTCGTAGTTTGCTTTTTTAGGATCAATTTTTGGTAATATGGCTACCAGCAGGGTTACTGCTATTCCGATTAGCGGAGCCATAAACGCCCCTGGGAATTTTGGATACCAGGCATCAATTTCGCCATGAATATTCCAGTGCATAGGAATTTCTGCAGGCAAATTATTAAAGATGAAGACTGTAATTACCAGAGGAATCAAGGCCATGGCCCACATTAATCTCATCATTACTTTCTCGTTTTTCATTGTTTATCGACCCCTTTCAGCTCTATTAACCAAGCCATGATTTCTTCAATGACCGAAGTATTCAGCTCGTAGAATATATATTTGCCATCCCGTCGATCCGTAACTAATCCCCCGTCCTTTAATACCGAAAGATGGTGTGACACAGTGGCCTGGGTCATTGAAAAATGAGCCGCAATATCTCCTGCTGTCATATCACCATTCTTCAGCAAATTTAAAATTTCTCGTCGAGTTTTATCGGACATTGCTTTTAAAGATTCCTGAAACCCCATGTCCCTCCCCCTTTCATTTAGAAGATCATCTAAATGTATTTTACCCTTCTATTAACAAAAAAACAATATACATTTAGATAAATTTCTAAATGTATATTGTTGATGATGTGGTATATTTTCCCTTTTTTCCAAATCAGCAAATTACTTCCTGCCCATTATTTCTCTAACTTTGTTAGTTTCTGGCGGCCTTTCTAATCTCTTCTCTCAAAGCGCTTACAACTTCCTCACTTGTTGCCCAGGAAGTTACAAGCCGAATAGCCGAGTGATCTTCATCGATTTTTGCCCAAACATAAAAAGCATACTCTTCTTGAAGCTTAGCAATCAGCCAATTAGGCAGTATGGGAAAGATCTGATTAGATGGAGAATGGGTGAAAAATCGATATCCGGCTGCACCAATTTCCGTCTTGATCAGCTTGGCCATTGCATTGGCATGTCTGGCTAGTTCAAAATAGAGATCATCTCGGAAAAGCTCCAGGAACTGCAGGCCCAGCACTCGGCCTTTAGCCAAGAGCCCTCCCTTTTGCTTAATATGAAACCGAAAATCGTCTTTCAGGGAATCCTTGCAGATCACTAAGGCCTCTCCTAAGAGGGCTCCATTTTTAGTACCTCCAATATAAAAGGCATCAACCAGAGTTCCCAGGTCACTAAGTTCGAGGTCATTTTCTTCAGAACATAGAGCAGAACCTAAGCGTGCTCCATCCAGGTATAATATCAAACCATGGCTCCGGCAATACCGGCTCAATTCTTCGAGTTCACCCTTGGAATAAATCGAGCCGATTTCTGTGGGATTTGAGATGTAAACTAACCTCGGCTTGACCATATGTTCATCCGTGTGGGCATCCAGAACAGCTTGGATATGATTCGGGGCCAGCTTTCCATCCCTAACTTCGCAAGAGAGTACTTTATGCCCTGTCGCTTCGATAGCCCCGGTCTCATGAATAAGAATATGCCCGGTACTAGCTGCAATGGCCGCCTCGTGAGGCCTTAGAAATGCTGAAATCACCGTAAGATTAGTTTGGGTTCCTCCTGAAAGAAGATGAACATCTACATCCCTGTGCTTGAGCTTTTTTTTGATCAGCTCGATTGCTTCTCTTGTATACTCATCCTCACCATACCCTTTCATCTGCTGAAGATTAGTCTGGATTAAGGCCTCTAAGATCCTGGGGTGTGCCCCTTCACTATAATCATCTTTAAAACTGTACATTCTGTGACTCTCCTTATCTCTAGTTGAACCAGTTAACTAATCTCATCCCTGGTTTGCTTTAACTTGCTTGCTCCTTAATTGTCCGCAGGCGGCTTCGATATCTCTGCCATGCTCCAGACGGATACTGCAATTAATTCCATGCTTTTTAAGAACATCATAAAAAGCGAGCATGGTTTCATGGTCACTTCTCTGATATTGTGGATGTTCATCCACCGGGTTATAGGGAATTAAATTGATATTGATAAGCTGTTGGATATTTTTTATTAAACTTGCCAGCTGAAGAGCATGTTCACGCTGATCGTTCAGATCCTTGAGCAGAATATATTCTAAGGTTACCCGCCGTTTGGTTTTTGCAAGATAGTATTCAACAGCTGGGATTATCTTTTCCAGGGGGTAAACCCGGTTGATTTTCATAATCTGCTCACGGAGTTCGTTGGTTGGGGCATGTAAGGAGATGGCCAGATTTACCTTTAAATCACTGTCCGCAAACTCATAAATCTTGTCCGCCAAACCGCTGGTAGATATTGTGATACCCCTGCCGGGGATGGCAAGTCCTTTGTGGTCTATTATGATGCGTAAAGCGTCCATAACATTTATATAATTATCAAAAGGCTCGCCGATTCCCATGACGACTACGTGACTCACTTTCTCACCCTGGTGAGCATTATCCATGTATTCTTGAACTTTCATGATTTGCTCCACGATTTCACTGCCGGACAAGTCACGATGTTTGGTCAATAAACCGCTGGCACAAAAACTGCAGCCAATATTACACCCAACCTGAGTTGTTACACAAACGGATGAACCAAATTTATGTCTCATTAAGACTGTTTCAATCAGGTTCTCATCCGGTAATTTGAACAAGAATTTAATCGTTCCATCCACGGATTCTTGGCTTGTATGTTCTCTTAAAGATTGCAGTGTAAAGTGATCTGTTAATAATTCCAGACACTCAGGATTGAGATCCGTCATTTCCGAAAAAGTTGCAACGCGCTTTCTATAAAGCCAGTCCCAGACTCTCAAAGCTCGGGACTTTTTTTGCCCATGATCTTGCAGCCACTCAATCAATTGTTCCAGGGTTAATCCATAGATGGATTCTTTTTTCATGCTAACCTCGCTATTATTCGTCAGATTTGCGAATATTAATTTTTGCCTAACGGCTTTTTGCTAAAGCTCTATAACAATGCCAGAGCCCTTAACTTATGGTTAAGTCTCTGGCGGATTATCAAATTTAACTCCTAAACTAGGCTTATTTAACTATAACTAGTTAAATATTTCTCCCAAGTTTATTTCCATATCCGGGAACAAAGCTACTCTTACATTCTCTTCTTTTCCGTAGATTTGAGGTTCGGCGAAGAGGTTCTCGGAAAAACTGTATACTTCCATTATCTGATTGAAGGGATCAACTATCCAGTATTCATGGACTCCTGAGAGTCTATAGCGCTTTAACTTTATCCTTTTATCCTTTAAAGCTGTGGACGGACTCAAGACCTCCACTACTAAATCAGGTACACCTACGCAACCTTTTTTGTGTATCTTTGTTCGATCACATATCACGGTTATGTCCGGTTCAACATAAATATCGTTTTCTTCATCTAACCAGACTCCAAAGGGGGCAGGAAAAGCTTTACACTGTTTACCTTTAAAATAGTTATAAAACTCCCCGAATAAACTCCCCACAATCGCTTGGTGTTGGGAGGATGGGGGTGGCGTCATATCATAAATCACACCATCGATTTTTTCCCAGCGTTCAAATTCAGACTCCATTGGTCGTTTTCCCACCTAAAGTTCCCCCCCTTATCTTACCTTAATAATGAGGAAGGATAGACTCTAGGTTAATTATACCATAACTAGGGAATCACTATCTACCTGTGGTAGTATTCCTGAAGACAGCCTCCAAATCAAGCTATTCAACTTTCGCCGCCTAAGATTTAATATAATAAAATAGTGATAGATCTTTCCGCCAAGGTAAAATAGAAGGATGGCAGAGCCATCCTTCTATTCATTAGTTAACCATATTCCATATTTCTTCAGGCTTAATCACGGAATAATGCTCGTGACTGACTGGCCTTCACTGCTGTTTGGAGATTCTGGATCCTATAAATCCTTATAAAATGCTGACAGAACCCTCATACATCAAGCCCGTCATGGCATCAACGGTTAAAGTCTGACCATCTGAAACCTTAGAAAAAGCCTCAACAGCACCGACAATCGTCGGAATACCGAACTGTACTGCTACTATAGCGGCATGTGACGTCAGACCACCTTCCTCAACGACTAACGCTCCTGCGCGAGCAATTAAAGGAACAAATTCTGCATCCGTAGATTGGGCAATTAGAATTTCTCCGTCATTAAAAGTGTCCTTACCCGGTACTTGAACTCTGCGGGCGGTACCGGAATAGGATTTGCGTCCAATCCCCATTCCTTTGGCAATGATATTCCCCATTATTTGGACTTTGATCATATTGGTAGAACCTACCTTGCCGATGGGAACACCTGCTGTAATGACGACTATATCTCCGGACTTGATATAGTTTTTATTTAAGGAAGTATTCACGGCAACCGAAACCATTTCATCCGTTCCCGAACTCTGAGGCACAACGATTGACTCTACCCCCCATTTCAGGGCTAACTTCCTGGCTGTTTCAGGAAATGGAGTAGCTGCCACAATCAAGGCCAGGGGACGGTACTTGGAAATCATACAAGCGGTCAAACCCGAATGGGTGGGTGTCAGAACTGCCGCTGCTTGCAGATCTTTAGCAATGGTAAAGCTGGCAAAACTAATGGCCTCGGCAACATTGACTTGAGGATGTTGAGCTGCCTTATTGTCCAAGCAAGTTAGTTCTGTGCGCTGAGATATTCTATCCATCATTCGGACGGCTTCAATAGGGAATAGCCCTGCTGCTGTTTCCCCGGACAGCATAATGGCATCCGTACCATCTAAGATAGCATTGGCTACATCACTAGCTTCCGCCCGTGTTGGTCGCGGTTGACGTATCATAGAATCTAACATCTGAGTTGCTACGATAACGGGTTTCCCCAACAAATTACACTTGCGGATCATTTCCTTCTGCCGAATCGGAACTTCTTCTACGGGTATCTCTACCCCCAGATCCCCTCGGGCTACCATGAGACCATCAGCGACTTCAAGAATAGAATCTAAGTTATCGATCCCTTCCCGGCTTTCGATTTTGGCTATGATATGTACATCCGCATTCATCTCCTCACAAATCCTGCGCACGTCCAAAATATTTAAGGCCTTCCGAGTAAAAGAAGCAGCGATAAAATCAATTCCTTGAGAAATTCCGAAGCGAATATCCTCAATGTCTCTTTCCGTCACAGCCGGCAAATCAATCAGGGCACTGGGAATATTAACCCCTTTTTGAGATTTTAAAACACCACCATTAAGAATCGTGGTGGTAATTATTTCCTTCTCAGCGGCTGTAACTTCCAGTTCGATTTGTCCATCGTCTATAAGAATACGGCTGCCTGGTTTTACTTTACGCCATAAATCCTGGTAAGTAATTCCCACCCGTTCCTGATTACCAACTCTGTTCAAATCCGTGTCTAGAATAAAGGTTAACCCATTGGCCAGAACCACACCAGCTTCAGGAACTTTACCTGTCCGTATTTCAGGCCCTTTGGTATCCAGCAGAATACCTAAGTGTTTTCCCGCCTTCGCCGCTTCCTCTTTCAAAGTTGCGATTCTGCGACCATGTTCTTCATGGGTTCCATGGGAAAAATTAAGACGAGCAACATCCATTCCCGCTGCCAGCAGAGCTTGAACCTTTTCCCCTGACTCACTTGCCGGACCAATAGTACAGACAATTTTAGTCCTTCTCATGGTACCTCCCCCAACTTACAATCCTTTTGTAACCATTAGTTTAACCATATCAACAATGCGGCAGGAATAGCCCCATTCGTTATCATACCAAGCCAACACTTTGACCATGTTATCACCCATCATCATGGTAGATAAGCCATCGACGATAGAGCTGGCCGGATGGCCGTTGAAGTCATGTGAAACAAGGGGTAATTCTGAGTATTCCAGATAGCCGCTCATGGGGCCATTGGCAGCCTCACGTAAGGCATTATTAACTTCTTCTTTAGTTGCAGGTTTTGACAAGTTGGCCACAAAATCAATTAAAGAAACATTCGGGGTTGGCACTCTAACAGATAGTCCGTTCATTTTCCCGGTTAACTCCGGTATAACAAGGGTTACTGCTTTAGCAGCTCCTGTAGTTGTCGGAATCATTGATTGATAGGCGGCTCTCGATCTGCGCCAATCCTTGTGCTTTACATCGACGGTTCGTTGATCGTTAGTAACTGAATGGATTGTAGTCATCATCCCCTGCTCAATTCCAAATGAATCAAGCAATACCTTGGCAACGGGGGCCAGACAGTTAGTGGTACAAGAACCATTGGAAATCACATGGTGTTTCAAGGGATCATATTTATCATCATTAACTCCCATGACAATGGTGATATCTTCATCTTTGGCTGGAGAGGAGATGAGCACCTTTTTCGCTCCTGCTGTAATATGTTGGGCAGCGTCATCACGTTTCTTAAATTTACCGGTACATTCCACGACTATGTCTATCCCCAGTTCGGCCCAGGGTAAGTTTAAAGGATTTCTGTCTGAAACAATTTCAATTCGCTTGCCATCAATAACCAATGCTCGTCCATCAACTTCCACTTTATTCGGAAGGGTTCCGTGAACGGAATCGTACTTGAGCAAATGGGCCAGCATATCCGGACTGCCCATATCATTAATTGCCACCACTTCAAAGGGCAGTGATTGATTCAGGGCTGAACGCAGTGTAAGACGACCTATTCGACCAAAACCTGTAATTGCTACGCGGAAACTCATGGTTAACCTCCTCTTAATCATACCGTATAATAGAACAATATATTTATATACAACATTCTATAATTCTGTGTAAAGGGACAAATTCCTTCTATCCAACAAAATTTAAAAAATTCAGACAACGGTCAAGCTTAGCCTGAATTTCTACTTTGCTATGCTAAATACAAATTGATACCTTTGACTAAAGTTGAGCATAAAGACTTCGGTGCGGAAGTTAAACCCCACCGAAGTAAACTTAAGCATACCCACTTGAAGCAACAGGAAATTCATCGATTGATGCAGATAAGTATCGACTCACCCGAATCTAGCTTTATTTCCTTGCAGAGGATATATTTTTGTTAAATTAGTTCGTTGTATGTGGCTTCTGAAGGAATTTCTGGACTTCGTTAGGATCTCAATCCATTCTTCCGCGGAAAATAAGACAGCTATGGAGGTTAGCCCCTCCACAATCATAGAATATCGCTCGGGATAATCCTTTTCAATAACATCCAAAATTCCTTCCGGAAAATCCCGAACATACTTCTTCTTGTTATTTCCACTTCTTTGATAATCAGCTAAGTCCTTCATACAATACCTCACCAGCGGTTGATAATCTGCAACCTTTCCTTAGGAAAGACGATTCTTAAAGTCTTCATAGCCAAATTGCTTAACGACTTTAATTCCTTCTTCTTCATTATATAATACAATCGAAGGCAGATTAACCCCATTGAACATATTATTCTTCACCATAGTATAGTGTGCCATGTCACAAAAAACAAGCCTATCCCCAGATTTTAATGGCTGTTTGAATGAATAATCACCAATGATATCACCAGCTAGGCAAGTATGTCCACCAAGTCTATAAGTATAAGAATACTCCTCTGGCTTTCCGGCATCAATAATCTTAGGTCTGTAGGGCATTTCCAACACATCGGGCATATGACAAGCGGCAGAGGTATCTAAAATGGCGATTTTCATTCCGTTGTCTACGATGTCCAGAACTTTGGCGACCAAAAATCCGGTGTTTAAGGCAACGGCTTCACCAGGTTCCAAGTAAACTTCTACGCCATATTTCTCCTGAAAGTACTTTATTGAGCGGATTAAGGTTTCAATATCATAATCAGACCTGGTAATATGATGACCTCCACCGAAATTCAACCACTTCATTTTTTTGATATACTCTCCAAATTTCTGGTCAACCACCCGAATGGTTCGCTCCAGGGTATCGGAATTCTGCTCACACATGGTATGAAAATGAAGTCCCTCAATGCCCTCTAATTCGTCAGGCCGGAAATTAGCTAAGGTCACACCCAGTCTGGAATTTTGATAACAAGGATCGTAGATCGGGGTCTCTATTTCCGAGTATTCCGGATTGATACGTATTCCACAGCTTATAAGTTTAGTGGGTTGGTTTTTTACTTTAGCCTTAAATCTATTCCATTGATCGAAAGAATTAAAGGAAATGTGATCACAATAACTCATGATTTCCTCGAATTCTTCTTCTATATAAGCCGGGGCATAAATATGAACTTCTTTCCCCATTTCTTCATAGCCCAGTCTGGCTTCAAATAACGAGCTAGAAGTTACACCCGTCAGATATTTACTAGCCAGAGGAAACAAGGAATACATGGAAAAACCTTTTTGAGCCAGCAGAATCTTGCAGCCGGTTCGTTCTTGCACAGAATTTAAGATTTCCAGATTCCTTAAGAATAGTCTTTCATCGACTATATAGCAGGGTGTGGGCAGGGCCTTGATGTCGATGTCCATTAATTCACCTCAATCTAGCAAGGTTGGCGAGAAATCTTCCTGCCAGGGCAGACCACATTTATTTAAAGCTTCCATGAAGGGATCCGGATCAAATTCTTCTACATTAAAGACGCCGGGTTTTTTCCAAATTCCTTTGAGCATCAGCATTGCCCCGATCATGGCCGGAACCCCGGTTGTGTAGGAGATGGCTTGAGAACCAACCTCAGCATAACACTCCTGATGATCACAGACGTTATAAACATAGTAAGTTCTGGGCTTACCGTCTTTAGTTCCTTGAATAATGCAACCGATATTCGTCTTCCCTTTAGTTCTGGGGCCCAGGGAAGCCGGATCAGGCAGCACTGCTTTTAAAAACTGCAAGGGAATAATTTGTTGCCCCTCAAAATTTATTGGTTCAATGGAGGTCATACCCACATTCTCCAGAACCCGCAGATGATTGATGTAATTGTCCGAGAATGTCATCCAGAATCTAATCTTTTTGATTCCCTTGATATTGATGGCCAGGGATTCAAGTTCTTCATGATATAACAGGTAAATGTTCTTGGGGCCTATCTGGGGCAGATCATATTCTTTTTTCACTGCCAGAGGTTCAGTCTCAATCCAGGACCCATTTTCATAGTATCTGCCGTTGGCCGTGATTTCTCGGATATTAATCTCAGGGTTAAAATTGGTGGCAAAAGGATAACCGTGATCCCCAGCATTGGCATCGACGATATCAATGGTATGGATCTCGTCAAAATAGTGCTTTTGAGCGTAGGCACAGAAGATCCCGGTAACTCCAGGGTCAAAACCACTGCCCAGCAAAGCTGTAATTCCAGCTTGGGCAAATTTCTCCCGATAGGCCCACTGCCATTTATACTCGAATTTCGGAATATCGGGGGGTTCATAATTCGCAGTATCTAAGTAATCCACTCCGGTAGCCAAACAGGCATCCATTATCGTCAAATCTTGATATGGGAGCGCCAGATTTATCACAATATCAGGCTTAAAGCTTTTAATTAACTCAATAACCGCCTCGGTATTATCAGCATCGAGCTGAGCGGTATGTATAATCGTTTGGCTTCCTTCCAATTTGTTTTTGATGGCGTCGCACTTTTCTTTTGTTCTGCTGGCAATACAAATCTCTTCAAAAACATCTGGATTTTGGCAGCATTTATGAATAGCAACACTGGCTACTCCTCCAGCGCCGATAATTAACGCTTTTCCCATATTCAGTACCCTCCAATCACTTTTACAACAATGCAAATTATACATAATACACTATAAATAATCAATTAAATCCCATAATGCCGCAATATTTTTCTTTCCCTAGAAATTGCCGTACCAATCAGTGATCTTTTAAATCACCAATGAAAAATTCAGAACTAATACACACCCTAAAGCCTTCAAGAATACATAAGTATAAAACATTGGGAGGCTTATATGAATTATATTGTTCAAGCGGGTGATACCCTATTTGCAATTGCTCAAACCTATAATACTTCTGTTGAGGCCATTCTCGCCATCAACCCTCAAATCACTAATCCAGATTTAATTTATCCAGGACAGATTATTATCATCCCAACCAGCAACATAAAATGCCCGCTCTTACGCCGTGGAGATCGTGGTTCGGCAGTTAGCAGATTACAAAAACTTCTTATGTTTGCCCGATTTAACCCTGGTCCAATAGACAGTATCTTTGGTCAAAGAACTGAAGCAGCTCTCATTGCCTTCCAAGGAAGCCAAAGAGAGCTTGAAAGAACAGGTATCGCTGATGAGGAAACTTGGGTTGCCTTAGGTGCTGAATGCGAGCCCAGGCCGGAGGTTACTACATATATAGTTAGACCCGGTGATTCCTTGTATATTATTGCTACCCGATTTGATGTAACTATTGAGAGTATATTAGCCATTAATCCTCAAATAACAAACCCCAATGTTTTATCTATTGGTCAGGTTATAGATATTCCTCCGGGTTAAATCTCCGGTAACTTCCCATCCGGATGTACAGGGTTAACAGGTATCATTGGCATACGCATACAGGACCGCTTGCCTAAGTTCCTGATTAGTCATTCCCTCGATATCCATATCGAGGATGAATTGCGCCCGTTCTTCCTTTGAGATACCTAAAAAAAGCACTGCCTGGCTGTAGTTCAAATTCGGATCCGGATCCAAATTTGAGGAGGTAGGTTGTCCGTCTCCGTACTCTTTGAAGATACGCATCAGTTACTGTATCAGTCATGATATCCACACTCCTTGGTGCTAATTTCACTCATAGGATATGTGGCCAGGCTTAAGAGTGTGACAACCTCAGTTGTCAGGCTTTTTAATCTAGAGAAGTACCCCGCTGTTGGTCGAGATAGCAGGGTACTTCCCTTTTCAGAATCTTTTAATGCCCCCATGCCTGACGCAGGCTGTCAATCATTCTCATAATTTATTAGGACAAGAGTGAACAAGCTCAGCTTGTCAATACTGCTGAAGAGAGGGATAAACCATGGCTGTGACAGAGATAACTTTGGATTCGATACTGATAACAAAAATAGTCTTGAGTTAATTTTATTAGTTTTTCACCATAAGGTTTGGATACCGAAAATCAAAATTATTTACGGATTATGGTGAAAGTTTCAGTTTGTTCATGCACTTACAGTAGTTGGGTTTCAGTTGAATTATAACAGTTTTTGAGAGTAGGAACGAACTAAACTAGAGGGAGTAAAAAAAACCATGTAGGAATTGCCTAATTCCTCTTTGACTTTCTCGCATAGTATAGCCCCCATGACATTGTGTGCATCTTCAAGTTCCTTGGCATTAGAAACTAATTCATCAGTATCTAATTTTAGCCATTTCCCGAATTCTAATGCCCACTCGGATAATTCCCTTTTCAACTTATTAGATAATGCCAGTCTAGATAAATCTAAGTTGGATTGACAATTGTTACACCATATCGAATCCGCACAAAAATCCGCTTCAACTTTAAGAAATCTAGTTTGTTCCTTACATTTACATCCTGTTTCATACATTTTAAATAAAACCTCCAATGATAATTAATAGAAGTTAAATTCTTTAAGATTACATATACTCACAATACTATGCTAGTCGAAAGAACAGAATCCCTTATAGAGGGGGCTATCTGTGCAAGAGTCTATCAATATGGAAGCCATCGCCACCATTTTATTGGTCCATCGTACACTGTAATCATCTGCCTTCCCCTAAGAACAACAACAATTCCTTTATGCCACAAAACATCTGAACCTTCTGTAATATCGTAAAACCTTTGACCAAATCTCAATGTATTAATAACCTGAATTGGAGCAATTCCAATCTTAATCATTTTTTCACCAATATGCCAAGCTGCATTAAAACTTAAACTGTATCTCACAAGATATCGTCCAAGTAACGATAAGGCGAATCTTATTAGGACTGGATTCTTACCATCTACATCAACAAAATTTACAGGGTCATCGAATCCGTATTGATATAAATTCTGGCTTATAGGATTATCAAACGAACCAAAATTGTTATCTCTCGAAACAAACCTCGCCGTTTCCGTATCATAATATCGAGTCTGCAAATAGTAAAGCTTAGTTTCAGTATCATAGACGTAACTTGCATATCTCAGAGGTTGTCCTGCAACAGCGGCATTCTCGGATACTGACAGCACCTTACCCCAAGGATCATAACTGTAGCTTGCAACGGAATTACCGTTTCCATCCATAATACGGATGACATCGCCGCGGAAGTTAGTGACGTAATAGAATGTCGTTCCGCTGGCATTAGTCATGCTCACCGGTTTTCCGTCAGCCCAGGTGAAGGTCCAAACTGTCCCCCCACTGCCATTGGTTATCCTGACCAAGTTCGTCTCATCATAATGGTAGTTATTCGTCGTGCTTCCTACAGTCTTAGCTTTGCGCAAACCATTCGGATGATACGTGTAACTGGCCAGTACTGTATCGCTGAGATTCTTAACAGTCGTGAGCTATTTAGCATCTTTTAGACAGAAGAAATGCTCCCCTTTCATGTAGTAGGTTTTATTATTTAACCTGACTACTTTTAGAGGAGCATACCATATAGAGTGGTCTAATTAATTGGGTATTCATTTAGATTTCAGTTCATTTTACATAATGAACATTTCTTATCTTAAGGATGATCTCTTGTTTCCGCATATTTATGAACTAACCTTGTAGCTCTATAGTTAGCTCTTCTTTCATTAAATAGCTCATCTTTTACCCATTGCTCATAATGAACCACCTCATGAGCAAATGTGTGCAAAATTGCTGCTAAAGCATCATCTCTTCCCAATTCCTCTTTAAGTTTATAGAAATCACCTGTTGCTAAACGAATATACGGTTCTACTAATTTATCGTATGGTGCAAAGAACGTCCCATATACTAGTTCTCCATATATATTCTTTACCGGTTAGTCTTTCTAACGTAGACCACTACTCTTGGGAAGTGAACTTGTTGCCGCAAAAAGCATGCTAAATTCAGGATAGCAGTTCTAACTTCTTCGTTAATACCTAAGCATCGTATTCTTAAGCCTGATCTCATTTGTTTCATTTCAATCTCCTTACTTAGGTTCATATTTTCTATGTCCCTTTCCGGGAGTATGCTTTTTCATGGGCTTATTAGGTTTTTATTCGACTTAGAGAGATATCCTACTATATATAAATCAAGGATTAGTTTGAGGTTGCTACAGAACCATTTTTTGCTTTAAAACATTTATTCTTTCTGATAAAAAGATTTACCTGAAATCTTGATAAGCCCTATTTTCGATCCAATCTCATCAAATTGACTAACCTCGACAACGTCTGTATTAACTGGAAATTTGTTTTTTATCTCCAGTTCAAGCCACTTTGCAAGATCAAAAAAGTTTTTAGATCCAATAATTAAACTCTGATAATAAGGGTTATTAGGGGCATCTGTGTGGATTAAGACTTCCCACAACTGAATTCCTATCTGTTCCGCATTATCTATATCCATTTTTTACACCTCTTTTTACTTAAAACATTTCACTTAGATCTTAGAAATAATATATCGAGTATTAATTAAAATATTTGGATACAAAGTTTTGAAGTCTATAAAACTGATTTTCTCCTTATTTACTTTTTCTGGCTTAACACAGTAACTGCTTATATCTCCTGGAATATCTAACATAAGAACTGTAACTAAACAATCATTTTCAATTGCTGCATTAAGGAATGCCACTACACTTTCTTTATAACTGGCGCTGAGCAGCTTACAAGAACACCCTCCCTTAGTTAACCAAAAGGTACGATATTTGTGCGAATTTAAAACCACTTTTAATGACTCATTTTCCAAAGGCTCTATATATAAATCCAATGGTGCTATTAAACTAATTTCTTCATTCGGCTTATTTTTAACACCAAAACCGACTGCAATAAACATACACATTTAGAAATTCCCCTTTACCAAAGAGAATGACCCGGTGGCTTCTGTTTTCCTTTTCCATGCCAGTGAGGTCTTGATCCTGGTTTTTTATGAGCTTGATCTTTATAAACCTTTCTCCATGCTTTTTTTGCAATCTTTTTCGCAGCTTTCTTACTACCACTTATGACATTTTTACCTCTTCTAAGCAATTCAGCCGCGCGTTCTCGCGATACTTTCCGTCCTAATATAACTCCTCCTTCATCAGGAAGTGTCGCCTCCCTGTGTTCCGCATAGTATCTATAACTAAGAACAACTGAATAAATAGTGAGAGCTCCAAGCAAGAACCAACCAGCTGGTCCAATAGCTCCGAGAGTAATGGCCCATTGCCCATCCGGATCAACATTGTTCACAGGATCATCATTACCATAAGCATAAAGGTTCTGACTTATCGGATTGTCCTGATCCCCACCATCAGGATCCCTAGAAACAAACCTTGCAGTCTCCGGATCATAATACCGAGCTTGCAGATAATACAACTGAGTCTCGGTATCATAGGCATAACTCGCATAACGTATCGGTTGCCCCGCCACTGCAGCGTTTTCAGTGACTGACAGCACCTTACCCCAAGGATCATAACTATAGCTTGCAACAAAATTACCGTTTCCATCCATAATCCGGATGACATCACCGCGGAAGTTGGTGACATAATAGAAGGTCGTTCCGCTGGCATTAGTCATGCTCACCGGTTTTCCGTCGGCCCAGGTGAAGGTCCAAACAGTCGCCCCACTGCCATTGGTTATCCGGATCAAGTTCGTCTCATCATAATGATAGTTCATCGTGCTTCCTACGGTCTTAGTTTTGCGCAGACCATTCGGATGATACGTATAACTGGCCAGAACAGTATCGCTGAGATTTTTAACAGTCGTCAGCTGTCCTTGCTGATCCCAGGTATATTTATATTTGTTATCCTGGGTCAGATTCCCTGCATCATCGTAGAGATATCCGATAACTTCATTCACTTCATTGAAAGTAAGGTTCAAACCATGGGGATTTTTAAGGTTTCCGGCTTTGTCATAATTATAGGTTACAGTGTTGGTACCGTTATTCCAGGAGGCAAGCCTTTTGGCAAAGTCGTAAACAAACGTGTGAGTAGTGCCGTCTTCTTTATAAGTGTTGACCTGACCATTGGCATAATAGCTGTTCTTGAGATCAAGCTTACTGCTGCCGATTACCGTTTGACCTGTTAATCTGCCGGCATTATCAAAGTCCTGATAGATTTCGGTAGCCCCGTTCTTGATCCGGCTTTGAGCTCCCTGCTCATTGTAGAAGAACTCGGTTAATCCACCTCTAGGTCCTGTGGCT
>JGI2924J29684_1077887_pt1 | contig 24667 bp, 22 predicted proteins | sample BenlonsequencITS_FD_29684 | JGI IMG/M metagenome (IMG submission 29684)
CGAAAGCAACAGAAAGACCTTTTTGCCCTGCCGCTAAATTTCGGCGATAGAAAGCATTTGATTCTTCAGCAGTAGAAAACCCTGCATATTGACGAATGGTCCAAGGACGTTGCGGATACATGGTCGGGTAGGGGCCGCGGCCAAAAGGTGCGATTCCAGGCCAATCATCAAGAAAGTCTAGGTGTTGGGTGTCTTTTGCGGTGTAAAGTGATTTTACCTTTACGTTTTCAGGTGTTTCCCAAATTGCGTCAGCCCCGTCACCAGCTGATCGTTTCCAGTTTTCAATCGTTTTATCGGTGACCTGCCCAGATTCTGGCTGATCCAAGTCTATCTTCGTAAAGTCTGGTGTAGAAATAGTCATTGTTCATCTCCAAAGGAGCGGCCTGAAATTGTTTGAGGTTTGTCCTTCATCAAATAAATTCGGCCTGTATCTGAGAATATTTAGATTAAAGAGCTAAGCCCAATTCAGAGTGGGCAAGCTCTAAGCTGGCAATGACATCAACACCGATGTGAATGAATTCATCTATGCCGGCTTCTTGCCATGAATCTTTGCTTTCCATGGGTGGTTTACCTGCGAGATATAATCGAGCGACGCCTGCTGCTCCGAGTTCTCTCGCTGTATCAGCCGCTTCTTGTAAATAGCGTTCATCGCTTCCACATAAGCATGCAAGGATACACCCAGATTTTTGAAATGCCTCTGCTAATTCTTCGGCTGTACCTGAATGATATTCGGCGACCAAGCCGCCAGCAGCAAAAAAGTTTGTCGCAAATGATGTGCGGGCTGTGTGTTCGGATAACGGGCCAAGAGCGGCGAGAAACACTTTGGGTTTGATGTTGTTTTTAGCCTCAAATTTCTCAGCGTAATCTCTCAAGTTTTCAAAAGGTTTGGCAAGACGCATAGGCCAGAAAGGATTTGTTTCTAAAACATTTTCGTTCGAATACGTCAGATCTTTAATCGTGAGGTTATTTTCACTTTCGGGTATAAGATCAGCCATTGAATAGGATTTAGGAGTTTTGCCAGTCGGTTGGGCTGCTTGGGATATTGTTGTTTCTACATCTGGCGTAATATAGGTGGCGGCAGTTTCTTGTAGTTGAGGGTAGTCTGAAACGCCAGTTATCTGAACTTTTCGATGAGCGACATCGATAAGTCTGTTTGATCTGATTTTGTTGACTTGCGGTTGGAATTTTCCATCTAATATAGATGAGAGATAACCACCTGATTTTTCAATCGACTGGAAAATTCCCCACGCTTTCAGAGAAAGCTCATCGGAAATTGATGCAATGCTCCATGCTCCACCAGACGGATCCATGACTTTGCCCAAAAATGATTCTTCTTGTGCTATGATTTGGGTATTTCTAGCGATGCGCCGCGCCTGAGGTGAAGGAAGTCCCAAAGCATCCGTAAATGTTCTAATTGTGACAATGTCAGCGCCGCCAACACCAGCTGCGAAACAGGCTGCAGTATTTCTTAAAATGTTGACCCAAGGGTCTCGGGCGGTCAACATTCTGCGTGAGGAGACAGCTTGTAAGCTCATCGAGAATTCGTTTTCGGCCACACCAAATTCTTGTGCGATTTTTGCCCACATTCTACGCGCGGCACGGATTTTTGCGATTTCTATTAGATAGTCTGAGCCAACAGCTACAGTGAAGTTGATGCTTGAAATGGCGGTCACCGCATCAACACCCGATTCCACAAGTAATCTTACATATTGAGTCCCGCTAGCAATTAACGACGCTAATTCCTGCGCTTCTGAACCGCCTGCTTCATGCACAGGACGCCCGTCTACTCTTAGAAAAGTGGAGCATTTAAAATCTTCTGCCAAAGACTGAACGCAATCAGTTAATTCCATTGTTAATTGCGCTAAATCGCCGTTCAAGTGACCTGAACGCGTCAGGCAACCAATTGGGTCATAGTTGAATGCGAGTTTTAATGAATTGGTATCGTCAGAATTTGCATGGGCAAATGCGGCAAGCATAGCAGCGGCAGCTTTACCGGATTCTATAGAAGCACCAGTGACTTCTAGTCCAATCGGTGCCCAATCGAGTTTCACTCCTTGAAGTGTTTTTTCAAAGTCAGATAGCGTTCTGATACATACACCACGCTCTCCTTCTTCGTCTATGCGAAGTTCAATAGAGCTAACGCCATGTTCAAGGTCGGCTAAAATGGATTGATTGGCATCAGCAGGAGAAGGATAGGAAATAATCTGACGAATGTCCCAAGGCAAAAATGGGTCTGAGGATGGTTTGCTGCCTCTGATAAAGGGGTATTGCCCTGGAAGCCCAGTCTTATCAGTTGAGGATTGCCAGTCCGTATCTCTATAAAGCGCTTTGATCGTTAAATCGTCATAGGTGCTAGTCCCTAAAGTATCGACGCTTCTGCCTTTTAAGGCCTTATCCAATAGTGCGAGCCATTCAGACTCATTTGTTCTGCCAAACTCGGATGAGAGTTGAAAAGTGTTAGTATCTGCCATCCCGCGATTTCCCGAATTTTGTTTATTTTTGTTGCACTACAGCATAAATCATATCGACCCGCTAGGGGCGTGACATTCAGTCACTATATCGTTGAGCGAACATAAAACAGGAATTCTAGTTGGCGATACCCCCTCTAGCTAGGTCGTTGATTAGACTTATGTCGGTAGGGTTGCCACTCAATCTGTGACGATAGACTTGTGTGTTTTCCAATATTCGTTGCACATAATTTCTAGTTTCAGAAAAAGGGATGCTTTCGATAAAATCTATTGGGTCAATTTCGTCTTTCCTTGGGTCACCATATTCTTCAATCCAGCGTTTGGGGCGGCTTGGTCCAGCATTATAGGCTGCTAATGCTAGAATATAGGATCCATTGAAATCTTCAATTAAATCATCAAGGTAACTTCTGCCGACCTTCAAATTGTAAATTGGATCATCAGTTAGCCAGCTTTGGCGGAATGGCAGGCCGATACTTCTGGCTGTTTGCCGCCCTGTTGCTGGCAGGAGTTGCATCATTCCTCTCGCATTCGCATGGCTGATAGCAGTTGGTGTTAACTCACTTTCTTGCCGAGACAATGCCATCACTAAAGCTGGTTCTGCTATGCCTGAGCCTGGGCTATCTGGGAGACTGATAACAGGAAAAGCCGCATTAGGAGCGATATGTCCATTTGCTAAACCAGCTTTACCATTTCTAATTCCAGCTCTTGGTTCGAGATAATGCACTGCAAGGTCTGATAACATCTCATGTTCTTGAGGTGTGGTGAGGGTATCGTCTACGAAAAAAGAAAAACGCTCAAATGATTGAAGTCGTCCCGACTCAGCCATTAACATTGCGGCTTTGATGACGGGCTTAGACTCAAATAATGTTCTTTGTTCAGTTGTTGCAGATTCTGGCAAGGCTAGCGTTAACTGGGCGTCACTTTTTCCGGCGTCCTTTAGTCTTTGAGCTGCCATCTGACCATAAAACACAAAATTGTAGTGGGCGGCTTGCTCATAACTTTGGATTGCCTCAGTTGTCTTATTTTGAGCGGTCAAAGCTTCGCCTCGCCAAAATAAACCTCGCGCCAAACTAATGGGTGAACCGACCCCTTTTGAGAGGGTGTCGAAATGTTCGTATGCGACTTCGGGCTTATTTAGGTATTTTAAGGCGACCCAGCCGGCATTAAATTCAGCTTCGGCAAAGCCTGTGCCTTCTGCCAAGCCGTGATGAGCGGCCATTTTATAAGCCTCATCCCAACGTTTTTCTTTGATCAATGTCCTCAGAAGGAGGCGGCGTTCATACCATATCTTTTCCCGACCAGTTATTGAGGTGAGGAATGGGTCAATTTCTAGTATGGCTTCTATTGCACCATCATAATTGTTTAAGCGCTTACGTCTCCATCTTGCGCGTTCATATAAGAGGCCAGGATCAGATTGATTGTTCTTTGGTACGGCGTTGATGAGGGAATCGACACCGCGAAGTCCCTCCATTAATCCAATTCTTGCCTGAATTAGTTTTTTTTCCGAAGATGAAAGTCTATTGATAAGGTTTTTCGCACTACTGCGTTGATTGCCCCACAAAAGCATATCGACACGTTTTGAGTGGTCTTCTTGTGTTAAGTCTTTGCCAAACTCTAACAAGATTTGACGTTCATCTGAACGCGAAAGTGAATGATGCCACCAGATATTTTTTATAGTGGCTAAAGCTTGTTTTGAGTTCGATTTTCGTTTGAGAAGGCGTGCATAGGTTAGCTTTCCTGTGCCGGTGACAGGAGGGTGAAGTTTGAACCATGCTGACAATTGTGTGTCACTAAAACCGGAATAACTTAGAATGCTTTCGGCCTGTTTTTTCATTTCAATCGTTTTGGGCCAGTCGGATAAGCGTTCTAATGCCAATTCAAGTTCGTCAAATGTCGGGTTTGCAGAGGAATTTGTCGTTAATTTCCATAACAGCAAATCACTTACAGTAAGGTCGGTAGTTTTTTTCTGGATATTTCTGACAATAGTCCAATTGCCTAAATCAGCTGCATCTAGCGCTCCTGTCAGGTCTTTGTAGACATTTTTCTCTACTATTTTGGAGCGAATTTCTTCCACAGGTTTTAGAGATGGAGCAGAAGGAATCGCATTTGCCATCGACGTGCCGACGGAAAATAGAATAAGAGCGAGGCAAAGAATTCGTTTCATGACTTGCAAAACCTGATTGTGGCGCGAATAACCACCTTAGTAATCGATAAACGTGAACGGTCAGTGAGCGTTTTAAATAAATATCTAAAATGTCTACTCGTATTGGAGGACACCATGTTTAAAGGGTCAATCCCAGCTCTTATTACACCTTTTCGCAATGGGAAGGTTGATGAACAAGCTTTTGAAAAATTGGTGATTCGACAAATCGACGCTGGAAGCCATGCCGTTGTACCGTGTGGAACGACTGGGGAAAGTGCGACTTTATCACATGACGAGCATCGTCGCGTCGTAGAATTATGTGTAGAAATTGTAGCAGGTCGAATTCCTGTCATAGCTGGTGCTGGCTCCAATTCAACGCAAGAAGCAATAGGTCTTGTTGCTCATGCGAAAGCTGTTGGCGCACATGCTGCGCTAACAGTGTGTCCATATTATAACCGACCATCACAACCAGGGTTGCGCGCTCATTTTTTAGCAATTGCTGATGCAGTTGAGCTTTCATTAGTCCTTTATAATGTTCCTGCGCGAACAGTGTCTGATTTGGAACCTGAAACTTTAGGTGAGTTATCTAAGCATCCCAATATTGTTGCATTAAAAGATGCCACAGGGGATTTGGGGCGTGTGGCGTGGCATGCGAATGTGTGTGAAGATGAATTTATTCTGTTAAGTGGAGATGATCCCAGCGCAATCGGTTTTAATGCGTTGGGCGGAGTTGGATGTATTTCAGTAACCGCCAACCTAGCACCCAAAGCATGTGCTGATTTGCAAAATGCAATAATGGCGGGAGATTATATAAAAGCACGTGAAATTAACGCAACGCTACAGAAACTACATCGTGCGATGTTCTTTGAACCAAGTCCTGCCCCTGTTAAATTTGCAATGGCTGAACTAGGTTTGTGTGATCCAGAAGTTAGAAGTCCTATTCTTGAAATTCAATCAGAACAGGTGAAGGAAGATATAAGGTCAGCCATGCGTGAAGCTGGTCTACTGTCCTAGAAGGTTATAATGGCAAAAAAGAAAAAACAGGATGGGGGCGGTCTGGTTGCAGAAAACCGTCAGTCTCGCCGAAATTATGAAGTTGTTGATACATTAGAAGCCGGCATTGCATTGGTTGGGACGGAAGTGAAATCCCTCCGTTTGGGGCGGGCAAATATATCGGAGAGTTATGCGAGGGATGAGCAGGGCGAACTGGTATTGGTGAACGCGACGATTCCAATTTACCCACCTGCTTCGCGTTTCAATCACGAGCCGCTTCGTATGCGGAAGCTGTTGCTGAAAAAGAAAGAGCTTGCGAAGTTGATGCAAGGGATAACAAGAGACGGTATGACAATCGTCCCTCTGAAATTGTATTTCAATGAACGCGGTATCGCAAAGCTATTATTGGGGTTGGCCAAGGGGCGCAAAAATCATGATAAACGCGATGTGGAGAAAAAGCGTGACTGGGATAAACAAAAGGCGCGATTGATGAGGGCGAAAGGCTAAATTCCTTGTAGGGCTTCAATTTGAAGCAAAATTCGATATTTTTATCTGGTCATTTTGACGCATCTTGTCTCGTTAGTTGTGATTCTAGTTTGAACGGCTAAAAAATGGGAGTGAACGTTCAAAATCAAATAAATTCTGAGCTTTAGCGAAAAAATTAATTGAGAATTGTTTGAAACCTTGGAATTGAAAATCGTTATCAACTAGCGTCAAAAATCTACAGTTTTCAACTGGCTAATCTTTCTTATGAGAAAGGCTAGTTTCCCTTACTGTAATTAGGCCAATGAATTCTCTGTGAGTGTTTTTGATAAATTATAATTAAGGTGCTTTTCGAGTAAGGTAACCTTTGCTAAAGCCATGAACGCTAATCGCCAGCTGACGCTATGACTATGTGCGGCAATATTGCCATATGAGTGCTTCATTTTTGACAAGAACGAAAATGTTGGGCTTTAGGTCCCTTGCATGTAATGCCAAAGCGTCTTAGGCCGATCCGCAAACTGCTAGGAATACGTAATGCAAGACGTTCAATCACTTGTTCTAAATTATTTACCAGTTGTTATTTTCTTCGCGCTTGGCCTTGCTCTTTGTTTGGCCTTTCTCGTTGCTTCAGCTGTGTTGTCGCCAAATAATCCGGACCCAGAAAAAAACTCAGCATACGAATGTGGTTTCAACCCGTTCGATGATGCGCGGATGAAATTTGATATTCGTTTTTATCTCGTGGCAATTTTGTTCATCATTTTTGATTTAGAAGTCGCATTCTTGTTTCCTTGGATTTTTCAGGTCGATGCAGGAAATATCGCTGCCTTCTGGTCTATGATGGTGTTTTTAGGCGTTTTGACGATTGGCTTCATATATGAGTGGAGTTCTGGCGCATTGGAGTGGGAATAAAATGAATAAGATGTCTACTCCAACAGTAAATAGCGCCCAGTCAGCTTCGGATGCTAGTGCTAAGATAAGAGGCGATGACCCTTTCTTTGCGGGCGTTTCTGATGAATTAGCCGATAAAGGTTTTGTTGTTGCGAAGCTCGATGATGCAATCTCTTGGGCGCGCACCGGATCACTAATGTTTATGAGTTTCGGTTTGGCGTGTTGTGCCGTCGAAATGATGCATGCCGCCAACCCTCGTTATGATATGGAGCGTTTTGGTATGGCTCCGCGCGGTACACCGCGCCAATCTGATCTGATGATCGTTGCTGGTACGCTTACAAACAAAATGGCACCGGCCATGCGAAAAGTGTACGACCAAATGGCAGAGCCACGTTATGTGATCTCTATGGGCTCATGTGCGAATGGTGGAGGATATTACCATTATTCTTATTCTGTTGTTCGCGGATGTGACCGCATTGTGCCGGTTGATGTGTATGTTCCTGGTTGTCCACCAACTGCAGAAGCTTTGATGTACGGTCTTTTGCAGCTTCAAAAGAAAATTCGACGCGAGGGGACTATCGACCGATGAGCTTGTCCTACATCAACGGTGAAACTCTCGATGAGTTGGTTAGCCATATTGAAACAGAGCAACCACATTCTGTAAAATCATGCGCTGTGGTGAATGATGAATTAGTCGTTTATGCTGTGCGTGATCAGATTATGTCACTTATGCGTTTTTTGCGAAGTGATTCTCAGTGTCGTTTTGAGACTTTGACTGATCTTTGCGCGGTTGATTACCCAGAGCGTGCTGAGCGTTTTGAGGTTGTGTATCACATGCTTTCCATGAGTTTGAACCAACGCATTCGTGTGAAGGTTTCAACGGATGAGGAAAGCCCTGTGCCAAGCCTTGTGGAACTGTTCCCTTGTGCAAATTGGAATGAACGTGAAGCATTCGACATGTATGGTGTATTGTTCTCCGGACACCCAGATTTGCGCCGTATATTAACGGATTATGGTTTTGAGGGACATCCTTTGCGGAAAGATTTCCCGCTAACTGGACATGTCGAAGTGCGGTATGACGAAGTTGAAAAACGCGTTGTTTATCAGCCTGTCAAACTTGTTCAAGAATATAGAAATTTTGATTTTATGTCACCGTGGGAAGGTATGCAAAGCGTGCTGCCGGGTGATGAAAAAGCAGATGGGGAAGAGGCTTAGATTATGGCTGACGGAACTTCATCATCACACGACCCAGACAGCCGTAAGTTTACAATAAACTTTGGCCCTCAACATCCAGCGGCACATGGTGTGCTTAGAATGGTGTTGGAGCTGGATGGAGAAATTGTAGAACGTGTTGATTCTCACATTGGTCTTTTGCACCGTGGGACTGAGAAATTAATCGAATACAAGACTTACCTTCAGGCGATGCCGTATTTTGATCGGTTAGATTATTGTGCGCCAATGAACCAAGAGCATGCATGGTGCCTCGCTATCGAGAAGCTTGCAGGTATTACAGTGCCGCGTCGTGCTTCATTTATTCGGGTCTTGTATTCTGAAATTGGTCGTCTTCAATCTCACTTGTTGAATGTAACCACTCAGGCGATGGATGTGGGTGCTTTGACACCGATCACTTGGGGATTTGAAGAGCGCGAAAAATTGATGGTATTTTATGAGCGTGCATCTGGAAGTCGTATGCACGCTGCATATTTCCGTCCAGGTGGTGTTCATCAAGATGTGCCACCGGAATTGTTGGAAGATATCTATGATTTCTGTGACCCATTCCTTAAAGTACTTGATGATATTGAAGGGCTTTTGACGGAAAGTCGTATTTTCAAACAGCGGAATGTGAACATAGGTCAGGTGTCCACGCAAACAGCATTAGACTGGGGATTCTCCGGAGTGATGGTGCGTGGTTCAGGCATGGCTTGGGATTTAAGAAGATCCCAGCCGTATGAAATCTATTCTGAATTGGATTTTGGAATTCCCGTTGGAAAACATGGCGATTGTTATGACCGCTATATCTGCCGCATGGATGAGATGCGTGAGTCCATTAAGATCATTAAACAATGTATCGATATGATTCCAATTGGTCCGGTTCTGCCTGAACGTTCAAAATATGCGCCTCCTCGTCGTGGTGAAATGAAGGCATCAATGGAAGCGTTGATCCACCATTTCAAGCTTTACACTGAGGGCTTTCATGTGCCTGAAGGCGAAGTTTATGCGACTGTAGAAGCGCCTAAAGGTGAGTTTGGCGTGTATCTTGTTTCGGATGGAAGTAATCGTCCTTATCGCGCAAAAATTAAAGCACCGGGCTATGCGCATTTGCAAGCTATGGATCACCTTTGTAAGGGGCATCAATTGGCGGATGCATCTGCAATTCTAGGTTCTCTGGATATTGTATTCGGAGAAATAGACCGATGAGTGCAGACCTAACGCCGGAACAGATCGTACAAGCGCAGCTTGAGGCATATAATGCTCAAGACGTTGAGAAATTTTGTGAATATTTTTCTGAAGATGTATTCGCAGCAGGGTATCTAGGAGATGTGATCTGCCAAGGTATTGAAGCTTGGAAACAGCGTCATGTTAAAATATTTGCAGAATTTCCAAACAATACAGCTAACTTGGTCCACAGAATTGTTTTAGGTGAAACTGTTATTGATCATGAAGATGTGAGCCGTGGAAATGGCGATGCTAATTTTCTGGTCGGTTGTATTTACACGATAAAAAATGCGCGCATCACACGCGTTGAATACGTCAAAGCGAGTTAGATAATGAGTAGTATTCGTCGATTTGACATTGAGGCAGGCGGAGAAAGCTTTGCTTTTAAAGCTGAGACAGAAGAAAAAATAGCATTCTGGTTATCTAAATATCCGGAAGAACGTAAACGTTCCGCTGTTATCCCAATGTTGTGGATGGCCCAAAAGGATAATAAAGGCTGGTTGTCAGAACCTGCTATGAGAGAAGTCGCTGACCGTTTGGGAATGGCATATATTCGCGTTTACGAAGTTGCGACTTTTTACACAATGTTTCGTATGCAGCCTGTTGGTGAATTTCACATACAAGTGTGTGGGACAACGCCGTGCATGTTACGCGGATCAGATGATTTGATGAAAGTATGCAAATCTAAGATCGGTGAAAAAGGTCATGTCGGTGCTAATGGAAAGTTGTCTTGGGAAGAAGTTGAATGCTTAGGAGCATGTGTGAATGCACCAATGGCACAGATCAACGACTATTATTATGAAGACTTAGACGAAGCGAGTATGACGTCTCTTCTTGATGATTTTGTTGCTGGGAAAAATCCTGCGCCAGGCACACGAGCAGACCGCAAGAACAGTGCGCCTGAAGGTGGACTTACTTCTTTGTTAGACGAAACCCTTTATGATGGTTCCATGGCCAAGCCTCTTACGGTTATTCCTGGTGCGCCTGTAGAAGCGGTCGTTGAAGTTGAGGCCGAGCAAGAAATTACTGAAGTAAAAGAAGAAGTTAAAGTCGAATTGGTTGCTGATGAAAAATCAGAAGAGACTGACGACAGTGAAACTACGGCTTCAGGTGAAGAAACAGCTAAGCCGACATTGGAAGACGTGAATCGTCCTGTTTCATTGGACGCGCCAAATGACGGTGTGAAAGATGACTTAAAGCGTATTTCAGGTGTCGGACCCAAAATTGAAGAGACTTTAAATTCACTGGGTGTGTTTCATTTTTCTCAAATTGCCGATTGGAACAGAGAAAATGTCGCATGGATAGATGCGTTTTTAAGCTTCAAAGGCCGAGTTGATCGCGAAGAGTGGATTTCTCAATCAAGATTGTTAGCGGCTGGTGGCGAGACTGATTTCTCAAAACGTAAAGCTGAAACTAAACCAAAGAAAGACTAAGGCGAATATGAACAACCAAGACCAAAAATCACAGATAAAAGCATTGCTGGTTCCAGCACTGCTCGAAACTCTGTGCATTGGTGCTGGTGTCGCTGCATGGCTTTCAACTGATAAAATTATATGGCTCGCTATAGGCGTAGTAGCAGGAACTGGATTTTCCATTCCTGCCATTATTACTTACGTGCGCGCAAACAAGGGGCAAAAGTAATGCTGCTCGATAAAGATCGCATTTTTACAAACCTGTATGGTCATCATGACTGGTCCCTTGAAGGGGCGAAGCAACGCGGCGCATGGAATTCAACTAAAGAGCTTATGCAATTTGGTCCTGAGTGGATTTGCGATCAAATAAAAGACTCAGGTCTTCGAGGGCGTGGCGGAGCTGGATTTCCAACAGGCCTGAAATGGACTTTCATGCCTAAAGAAGTGAAAGACCGCCCGCACTATCTAGTTGTCAATGCTGATGAATCTGAGCCAGGTACATGTAAAGACCGTGATATCATGCGTCACGACCCTCATCTTTTGATTGAAGGGTGTCTGATTGCTTCATACGCAATGCGGGCAAATACGTGTTATATCTATTTACGCGGTGAGTATATTTTCGAGCGAGAACGTCTGCAACAAGCAATTAATGAGGCCTATAAAGCTGGATTGATTGGTAAGAATGCGTGCGGGTCTGGTTGGGATTTCGATCTACATGTTCATCATGGTGCTGGTGCGTATATTTGTGGTGAAGAAACAGCATTGCTAGAAAGCCTTGAAGGTAAAAAAGGGCAGCCTCGTTTGAAGCCACCATTCCCAGCAAATGCTGGGCTTTATGGTGCGCCAACCACGGTGAATAATGTTGAATCTATTGCAGTTGCTCCGACTATTTTACGTCGCGGTGCTGGATGGTTTAAAAAGTTCGGACGTGACAATAACGCTGGTACAAAAGTGTTTGCGATTTCAGGTCATGTAAACCGTCCATGTAATGTTGAAGAAGAAATGTCTATTCCTTTAAAGACATTGCTAGAAACACATTGTGGCGGCGTTCGTGGCGGCTGGGAAAACCTTAAAGCGGTTATCCCAGGTGGTTCATCTGTGCCTATGATTCCCAAAGATATATGTGATGACGTCTTGATGGATTTTGATGCGCTGCGTGAAGTGCAATCTGGTCTGGGGACAGCGGCTGTAATCGTGATGGATCAGTCAACAGATGTTGTTCGTGCAATTGCTCGCTTGGCTTACTTTTATAAGCACGAGAGCTGTGGACAATGTACGCCTTGTCGTGAAGGAACAGGCTGGATGTGGCGTGTTTTGACTCGGATGGTGAAAGGTGAAGCTGAAGCTTCAGAGATAGATATGCTTCTAGATGTTTCTTACCAGATAGAAGGTCACACTATTTGTGCGCTAGGAGATGCGGCAGCTTGGCCAGTCCAAGGGCTTATTCGCCATTTCCGTTCCGAAATTGAAGAACGTATTTCCAGTTATCGTATTGGTCGTCCGCATGTGCCGGGCGCTAACATTGCAGCAGCGGAGTAGTTTGAATGTCTGATACTGCTAAAGTTGTTGTCGACGGCGTAGAAGTCGAAGTTCCGCGTAATTATTCACTTCTTCAAGCTTGTGAGGAAGCGGGTGCGGAAATTCCCCGTTTTTGTTACCATGAACGTCTTTCCATAGCTGGTAATTGCCGGATGTGTTTGGTTGATTGGGTGGGGGCACCTAAGCCGATCGCTTCATGTGCTCAGGCTGTGGGTGATATGCGTCCTGATCGCGACGGTTCGCCGCCTAAAATTTCTACAAAATCTGAGCGTGCAATAAAGGCGCGTAACGGTGTGATGGAATTTTTGTTGATCAACCACCCTCTCGATTGTCCAATTTGCGATCAAGGTGGGGAATGTGATCTGCAAGATCAGGCGATGGGTTTTGGTCGTGCGGCAAGTCGCTATCAAGAGCCCAAACGAGCTGTTGACGACAAATATATGGGACCGTTGGTTAGTACGGTGATGACGCGGTGTATACAATGTACGCGGTGTGTACGTTTTGCTGCTGAGGTTGCTGGAGTTGAAGAAATTGGTCTTATCAGCCGTGGTGAAGACGCACAAATCACGACTTACCTAGAGGCGTCGCTTGAGTCGGAGCTGTCAGGTAACGTTATTGATCTTTGTCCAGTCGGCGCGCTGACGTCTAAACCTTATTCTTTCAACGCACGTCCATGGGAATTGCGTAAGACAGAATCAATAGATGTTATGGATGCAATGGGAGCAGCTATTCGTGTCGATGCACGTGGTTCTGCTGTTTTGCGCGTCATGCCGCGTATAAATGAAGAAATCAATGAAGAGTGGATTTCTGATAAGACACGTTTCGCGATTGATGGTCTTGGGCGTCAACGCTTAGATAAGCCTTATATCCGTAAAAATGGTAAGCTGGCTCCAGCCTCTTGGGATGAAGCTTTAGAGGTTGTCGCAAGCAAGCTTAAAGGTGACGCGTCTAAGATTGCTGCAATTGCTGGCGATCTAGCCTGTGTTGAAGGTATGAAAGCTGCTCTTGATTTGCTGCGATCAATCGGTGTGAAATCAACTGATTGTCGTCAAGATGGTGCTAAATTGGCGCTTGATAATGAGGGCAACAAACTGCCGCGTGAAAGTTATCTTTTCAATTCTTCCATTATGGGGATTGATGAGGCTGATGCCGTATTAATTATTGGTGCAAACCCTCGCAAAGAAGCTGCGGTTCTAAACGCAAGAATACGCAAAAACTGGTTACACCGTGATATGCCGGTTGCCTTAATCGGTGAAGCTGTTGATCTCTCCTATGAATACACTCATTTGGGTAATGGATCAGAGACACTCAAAGGAATTAAGTCTGGCGACGGCGTGTTTGAAGCCTTGAAGGCAGCGAAGCGCCCAATGATTATTGTTGGACAAAGCGCGCTAGCTAGAGAAGATGGTTCTGCTGTATTAGCTTTGGCATCTCAACTCGCAGCGGATGTTGGTTGCTTTACAGCGAAGACAGAAAACGAACCTGCTTGGAATGGCTTTAATGTTCTTCACAATGCCGCTGCTCGTGTTGGTGGTCTAGATCTTGGTTTCTTGCCAATAGATGGCGGATTGGATCTCGCTGGTATTTTAGCGGGTGCTCAAGATGGCAGTATTGAAACGATTATTTCACTCGGTGCTGACGAAATCGTTGGGGATTCATTTGGCAAGACATTCGTAGTTTATGTCGGCACGCATGGTGATGAAGGTGCGCATCGTGCAGATGTCATCTTGCCGTCTGCTACCTACACTGAAAAATCTGCAACTTATGTAAACACTGAAGGACGTGTTCAGCGCACTCAGAGAGCTGTTGGTCTTAAAGGTGAATCACGTGAGGATTGGTCAATCTTCCGCGCGTTGTCTGCAAAATTAGATAAACCATTGCCTTATGATAGCCTGACAGCACTCCGCGCTGATTTGAACGAGACGTTGCCAGTTTTCAAAGGGATGGATTATGCCCCCCTTACGACAGAAGAAAGTGTTGCGCCGCCTTACGGTAAAGCTGGAGAAGTTGCCGATGCAAGTTTTGCCGCTGCTATTGGCGCATTTCACCTGACAAACTCTATCGCACGGGCGTCTAAAACCATGGCCGAATGTGCCGAGCTTGCTGCGCAATCAGTTGCAACAGCTGCAGAATAGGAAAAGAATATGGAACTCTTTCTGCAATGGACGAATAACAATCCTTGGTTAGCGGTGGCATTGGCCGCAGCGCAAGTTTTGGCATTTATGGTCGTATTGCTGCTGGCAATTGCGATGCTTTTGTGGATGGACCGCAAAGTGCTTGCCGCGTCTATGCTGAGAAAAGGTCCAAACGTAGTTGGTCCTTTTGGTTTGCTTCAGTCGTTTGCTGATTTTGGAAAGTTTCTTTTAAAAGAAATTATTATTCCTGCCGGTGCGAACAAAACTGTCTTTATTCTCGCGCCTATTATTTCAACTGTAACAGCTTTGATGGCTTGGGCCGTTATTCCTGTTGCGCCGGGTTGGGTGAATGCTGACCTAAATGTTGGAGTGATCTATCTGTTCGCCATGTCATCTCTTGGTGTTTATGGGATCATCATGGGCGGGTGGGCGTCTAACTCGAAATATCCATTTCTTGGTGCACTTCGATCAGCCGCTCAGATGGTTTCTTATGAAGTGTCTATAGGATTTGTGATTGTCACAGTGTTGATGTTGGCTGGTTCAATGAATCTTTCCACTATCGTCGCAGCTCAATCAGGTGGTTTCTGGAACTGGAACATCTTTGGAGGAGGTCATCTTCCAATGTTGGTGATTATGTTCCCAATGTTTGTGATCTTCTTTGTATCCGCACTTGCGGAAACCAACCGTGCTCCATTTGATCTTCCAGAAGCTGAGTCAGAATTGGTGGCTGGGTATCAGGTTGAATATTCCTCGACACCATTTTTGCTTTATTACCTCGCTGAGCAGGTAGCTATCGTGTTGATGTGCGCGTTGATGACTGTTCTGTTTTTGGGTGGATGGCATTTGCCATTTTTGTCTTTACCTGATGCAATGCCTTCTTGGCTGTCTAGCGGCATTTACTGCATTGCATTTATGGTCAAAATCACATTCTTGTTTTTCCTATTTGCTATCGTTCGGGCAATTGTTCCACGCTACAGATATGACCAGTTGATGCGCCTTGGTTGGAAAATATTCCTCCCAACATCACTTATCGCCGTAATCGCAGTTTCTGCTTACGTGGTTTTCGTTAAAAACGGCGCAGTCGCGTAGTTCAGAAAGGATAGATTTCAATGTCTCGAATATCCCAAGCTATTAAAGGCGCAATGCTTTCTGATATCGTGTCAGCTCTTGGACTCGCTCTTCGCTATATGTTTACGCGAAAAGCAACGGTGAATTATCCATTTGAAAAAGGACCGTTGAGTCCGCGTTTTCGTGGTGAACATGCATTGCGTCGTTACGCTAATGGTGAAGAGCGTTGTATTGCATGTAAATTATGTGAAGCGGTGTGCCCTGCTCAAGCGATTACTATTGAAGCTGAGCCGCGTTCTGATGGATCACGTAGGACGACTCGTTACGATATTGATATGACGAAATGTATCTATTGTGGATTTTGCCAAGAGGCTTGTCCCGTTGATGCAATTGTGGAGGGACCTAATTTTGAGTTCTCCACAGAAACTCGAGAAGAATTGTTTTACGACAAGGATCGTTTGCTTTCTAACGGTGACCGTTGGGAAAGACAGATCGCTAAGAATTTAGAACTGGATGCTCGTTACCGTTAGGTGTGAGTGAAACTATGAACCGCTAGGCAACTAGCTGATTGGCAACTGATATTAGTTGCTGAAGCAAGAAGAAAGACGAGGCGGGCGCGTGCAGCTGATCGCTTTTTATATACTCTCAACAGTCGTTCTCATTTCGGCTATATCTGTCATTGCATCACGCAATCCTGTTCATTCAGTATTGTGGTTGATCCTATCGTTTTTTACGGCGGCAGGTTTGCTTGTTCTGATCGGTGCTGAATTCCTGGCTATGCTACTCATCGTTGTCTATGTCGGGGCGGTGGCAGTTCTGTTCTTGTTCGTTGTTATGATGTTGGACGTCGATTTTGCTGAAATGCGAAAAGGCTTTGCAGATTATTTTGTCGTTGGTGGATTGGTTGCACTAGCACTGCTCGCAGAAATCGGAGTTGTTGCAGCGTCTGCAAACTCTGTTGAAGGGCGTAATTTCGATCCTTCACCAGGCGCTGATACGAATGCAGAAGCGCTCTCAAATGTCTTGTACACAGATTATTTACTTCTCTTTCAAATGGCAGGGATTGTCCTTCTGGTTGCGATGATTGGAGCGATTGTTCTGACTTTGCGTCATAGACCTGATGTGAAACGCCAGAAAGTAGAAGAGCAAACAGCACGTCGTCGCGAAGAAGCGGTAGAACTAATTAAAGTCAATCCAGGTCAGGGTATTAATGTTCACCCTGAACAGGATTAGTAGGAGGCTCAAATGGACCTAACATTAGGACACTTTCTGGCCTTATCGGCAGCTCTATTCACCATTGGTGTTTTTGGGATATTCGTAAACCGGAAGAATATCATTGTCATCTTGATGGCAATCGAACTCATCCTGTTGTCTGTTAACATAAATCTGGCAGCGTTTTCTGTTTTTAACGGAACTATCACTGGTCAGGTATTCGCCATGCTCGTCTTGACGGTTGCAGCAGCGGAGGCCGCCGTAGGTTTGGCTATCCTCGTTGTTTACTTCCGTAACCGCGGCCAAATTGCCGTGGATGACGTGAACATGATGCGCGGTTGAGCGGGTAAGGAGACCGGGGCATGAGCTGGCAAACATTTGCTGCAGTAGTTGTTGTTTTTGCACCACTTATTGGTGCGATTATTGGTGGAGCCGTGAATTTATTCACGCCTCTCAATGACGCTTTCACGAAATTAGCAACCGCAGATGATGGTGCGCACGGGCATGACGATCATGATGATCATCACGGTCACGCATCTATTCCTGCAAATCGAGCAAAACTCGATAAATTAGCGATGATAGTCACAACTGGCTTAGTTGTGATGGCTGCACTATGTGCGGCATCATTGTTCTTCGCGCAGTTTTTTGCTGCGAGTTCAGGTGTTGCTGATACTCAATCAGTGTTGATTGCACGTTGGATTGATGTGGGTGCGATGCAGGCTAATTGGGCTATTCGTATCGACACAATGTCGATTGTGATGATGTTTGTTGTAACAAGCGTATCCTCGCTGGTTCACATATATTCATGGGGATATATGTCCCACGATATGGGCCGCGCTCGTTTCTTCACATATCTATCATTGTTCACCTTCATGATGCTGATGTTGATTACAGCCGACAATTTTCTCCAACTATTCTTTGGTTGGGAAGGTGTGGGACTGGCTTCATATCTTTTGATCGGGTTTTGGTATCACAAGCCTTCAGCAAATGCTGCGTCAATAAAAGCTTTTGTTACAAACCGTGTTGGTGATGTTGGGTTCGCTTTGGGGATTATGACTGTATTCTTGGTGTTTGGAACCGTTGAATTCGCACCTGTTTTTGAAGCCATAAAAACAAACGCAACAGTTACTCCATTTGCATTTGGTGAAGCAGGTCACGCTCAAGATGTGGTTATCTCTGTTCTAGGCGTAACTGCTCCTGCGATGGAAATTATTGGTGTGCTTCTCTTTATTGGGGCAATGGGTAAATCAGCTCAGCTGCTTCTTCACGTTTGGTTGCCTGATGCGATGGAAGGGCCGACACCTGTTTCCGCTTTGATCCACGCTGCAACAATGGTGACGGCTGGTGTTGTTCTAGTTGTCCTTTGTTCTCCGATATATGAATTCACAACATATGCGTCGGCAATGATTACTTTCATTGGTGCAGCCACTGCAATTTTTGCAGCGACCGTTGCGCTTATGCAGAATGATATCAAACGCGTTATTGCGTATTCAACCTGTTCTCAGCTTGGGTACATGTTCTTTGCGGCAGGTGTGGGCGCTTATGATGCTGCAATGTTCCACCTTTTCACACACGCATTCTTTAAAGCCATGTTGTTCTTGACTGCTGGTGCCGTCATTCATGGATTGGCTGATGAACAAGATATGCGCAAAATGGGTGGTCTGCGCGCCAAAATGCCAATTGCTTGGTTGATGATGTTGATTGGAACATTGGCAATTACTGGGGTTGGTATTCCGGGAACACACATTGGTTTTGCTGGGTTCTTCTCTAAAGATGCTATCTTGGAAGAAGCATTCCTATCGGGCGGTATGTATGCACAATTTGCTTTCTGGGCAGGTATAGTTGCAGCACTCCTAACAAGTTTCTATTCATGGCGCCTCATGATCATGACGTTCCACGGAAAAACACGTGCGAATAAACATGATTTCGATCACGCTCATGACGCGCCACTTGTAATGGGAATGCCTCTTTATCTACTCGCAGGGGGAGCAGTCTTAGCTGGTGTGGTATTCTACAGCGCGTTTATTGGAGACTTAACTAAGGTCAACAAAGACTTCTGGGGAAGTTCTATCTATAAAGCAGAGATTGCGGAAACGTCACACGACGGTGAAGATGGTCATGCTCCTGTTACAGAACATGTTGTTGCGGCCAATTCTCATGGTGAAGAAAACCACGGTGATGATCATGCTGAGGCGTCTGGTCACGCTGCTGCAGACGCAGACCATGGGGACGGTCATCACGGTATCCACCCTCCAACATGGGTCCTATGGGCACCATTCTGTGCTTGGATGTCTGGTCTAGTGTTAGCAATAATCTTCTATGGATTTGTGCCGCACATTCCAAGATCAATGGGTGAGCGTTCAGGGCCAATGCACGCATTCTTGTCTAACAAATGGTATTTTGATGAGATTTACGACTTTGTGTTCGTAAAGGGGTCTAAAGCTTTGGGAGACTTTTTCTGGAAAATCATTGATATGAAAATCATTGATGGACTGGGACCGAATGGAATTTCGAACTTAACAAAAGCTAGTGCCGGTGGACTTTCTCGTCTTCACACTGGTTACCTTTATCATTACGCATTCATCATTCTCATAGCAGCAGTGGTGTTTGGTGCAGTGGCCTTATCTGGCCAATCAGGAGCGAACTGATGGCATCATTTCCCATCCTTTCAATGATCACATTCTTACCCCTCGTCGGGGCGTTGATCATTTTATTGACGCGAGCAGCTGTCGGAGAGCAATCTCGCGAAACAGTTCGTCTCGCTGCACTTGTGGTGACACTTGCAACATTCGTGTTGTCATTGTGGGCAATGTCTGAGTTCAACCCTTCTGCACCAGGATATCAACTCATTGAAGATGTGTCTTGGTTTGGGCAGATTTCATACAAGCTCGGCGTAGATGGAATGTCTATGCTGCTTATTTTGCTGACAACATTCTTGATGCCGATATGTGTTCTAGCTAGCTGGAATAACATCAAGATTAGATTTGCAGAATATATGATTGCTTTCCTCGTTCTAGAGACGCTTATGTTAGGTGTTTTCTGTGCGATGGATCTCGTGCTGTTTTACATCTTCTTTGAAGGTGGATTGATACCGATGTTTATCATCATTGGTATCTGGGGTGGCGCAAATCGCTTGTATGCTGCGTTTAAATTCTTCCTCTACACATTGCTTGGATCGTTAGCGCTGTTGGCTGCTTTGATCTACATATACGTAACTGTAGGAACAACAGATATTCCAACGTTGCAACAACACGCCTTTGCACCGGAAGTGCAAACTTGGTTATGGTTAGCTTTCTTTGCTTCATTTGCAGTTAAGTTACCGATGTTCCCAGTGCATACTTGGTTACCTGACGCGCACGTGCAAGCACCAACAGCTGGATCTGTTATTCTAGCTGGTGTGCTCTTGAAAATGGGTGGTTATGGGATGCTTCGCTTCTCTTTACCGATGTTCCCAGATGCATCAGTGCTTTTCCAACCATTGGTTTTCACGTTGTCTGTTATTGCCGTTATATACGCGTCGCTTGTTGCATTCCGTCAGACAGATATGAAAAAGCTCATTGCTTATTCTTCCGTCGCTCACATGGGGCTTGTGACTCTTGGTATATTTGCTTTCAATGAAGAAGGTATCCAAGGTGCGATTTTCCAGATGTTTTCACACGGTCTGATATCTAGCGCGCTCTTCTTGTGTGTTGGTGTTGTATATGATCGTCTGCACACTCGAGATATCGCCGCATATGGTGGTCTCGTTCATAGAATGCCGATTTATGCAGCCTTGTTTATGTTCTTTACAATGGCGAATGTTGGTTTGCCGGGAACATCAGGATTTATCGGTGAAATCGTGTCTATGGTGGGTGGATTTAAAGCTAACCCTTGGGCGGCTGCTGGTGCAGCTATTGGTATGATTTTGTCGGCTGTTTACATGCTTACATTGTTTAGAGCGACTGTGTTTGGCGTTATTAAAAACCCTGAACTCGAGAAACCAGAAATAGCCTATGATGTCACATTTATCGAAGGAGCCATATTGGCGATCCTTGCGATTGGTACACTGCTTCTAGGTGTGTTCCCATCATTGGTCTTCGACATTTCAGAAACATCAGCTGTCGAAATTCTAAGTTTAATGAGCAAATAGGTAGAGGTGTAAAATGGATATTCTAAACGACATTTCCATAGCAGCGCCTGAAGCGTTGCTCATTGGGGTCGCACTTATAGGTGTTTTGCTCGGTGCAACTTTCAAACAATCCTTCAATGGATTGTCGAGATTGCTCGGTGCTCTTGCTTTAGCTGGTGCTGCATTTCTTGCTGCTAGCCAGTCTGCGGTAGATGCAAGTACAGCGTTTAATGGGCTTTATAAAGTCACACCATTTATCGCGATTGCCAAAGCTGTATCTTATGGTGTTGGTGCGATCGCTCTGCTCGTTGCAGGTGGATATTTGCATCGCGAGAACATGAATAAGTTTGAGTATACTCTACTTGTTATGTTCGGTAGTGCCGGTATGGGCGTTATGCTTTCAGCCAATAATTTGATGACGCTTTATATGGGGATAGAAACACTTTCTCTGTCTTCCTATGTGTTAGCTGCGTTTAACAGAGATAGTCGTCGATCCGCTGAAGCTGGCTTGAAGTATTTTGTATTGGGTGCACTTGCATCTGGATTACTGCTTTTTGGTTGTTCCTTGGTTTATGGTTACACGGGATTTGCAAGTTTCGAACAAATCGCGGCAGCAGACCAAAGCATAGGGCTGACATTCGGGCTTGTACTTATCTTGATGGCGCTTTCCTTCAAGGCATCCGCTGCTCCATTCCATGTTTGGACGCCAGATGTTTATGAAGGTGCTCCAACACCGGTCGTAACCTTCTTCTCGACAGCTCCAAAATTGGCAACTGTTGCAGTGTTGGCAAATATCATGTTCACCGTATTTGGTGTGTATGAAGAGTCATGGATGCTGATTATTGCGATTGTTTCTGCGATTTCAATGCTGGTTGGTGCTTTTGGCGGACTTGCTCAAAACAACATTAAACGCTTGCTTGCATATTCTTCTATCGCAAATGTTGGTTATGCTCTGATGGGGGTTGCTGCTGGCGAGGTGAATGGTGCGGCATCTGTTCTCACATACATGACTATTTATGTCATCACGACATTGGGTATGTTTGGGATAGTGCTTGCTATGCGTCGCCGGGACGGACAAGTGGAAGAAATTTCAGACCTGAATGGATTATCGACATCTCGTCCTGGTTTAGCAGTAGCAATGACAGTGCTTGTGTTTTCCGTTGCAGGTATTCCTCCAATGGCGGGTTTCCTAGGCAAATGGGTTGTGTTTGAAGCAGCTCTTAAATCAGAGCTCTATTGGTTGGTTGCTGTGGGTGTTATTGGGTCGGTTGTATCTCTTGGATATTATCTTCGTCTCATCTGGGCTATGTGGGCCAAAACATCCGACGAAGAAGCTCTGGAACCTGCCGATGGTATGGTGTCCGTGTCTATTTATGGTGCGACTATTCTAGCTTTCCCTGTTCTCGTTATCTGGATTGGATGGATGACCGGAATTATAGGAACTGCTGCGGCTGCTGGATAATGACCAAACTTATTGAATCTGCGCTGGCGCATGCGTGGCCGGTTCAATGGTATGACGAGTTAGATAGTACAAATGCTGAAGCCAAACGGCGTGCATCAACAGGTGAGTTTGGACCGTGTTGGATTGCTGCTAGAAAACAAATAAATGGCAAGGGGCGGCTAGGTCGCCCTTGGCAAGCCCCTGAAGGAAATCTGTCGGCAACAGCATTGTTTCCATTTGATGGTAGCTTCGATCAAATATCAAAATTGAGCTTTCTGGCGGGTTTAGCTATTTATGATGCAGCGCTTCTTGAGGGGGTGCCAGCAAGTAAATTACAGCTAAAATGGCCCAATGATGTTCGGTGTGAGCGTCACAAATTTTCAGGTGTTCTTATAGAAACCGGTCAGGTCTCAAAAGATTTGAGCTGGGTCGCATTGGGAGTTGGCGTTAATATTTTAAGAGCGCCAGAGATAGATCAACCAACGGTTTGCTTGAAGGATTTATCGGCAAATGCGATTGTGAATGCAGATAATTTCCTTGATAGTCTAAAGGTGACCTTTGGTAACCGCTTGCATTCACTTATAAAGTTTGGTTTTGAACCTATAAGACAAGATTGGTTGGCCAATGCTGAAGGTTATAATCATTCAATTTCAGTAAAAGACTCTCAATCAACCATGACTGGTATTATGCGTGGGATTAATGAAACGGGCGCATTAATGCTGGAGATGGGAGATGGAACAATCAAATTGGTAACAACAGGTGATGTAAATTTGGTTGGATAATCTCTCATCAAAATATCGCATATTTTAACAATTGGTACATCAAAATGCTACTTGCAGTAGATACGGGGAATACAAACACACTTTTTGCAATACACGATGGCAAAGAGTGGCGCGCGCAATGGCGAAGTGCAACTGACTCAACAAAAACAGCAGATGATTATGCTGTATGGTTGACGCAGCTTATGCATTTGGGCGGATTGAAAATAGAAGATATTGATGCATGCATAATTTCTTCTGTTGTGCCTCAAGGTTTGTTCAATATGAGAAACCTTGCACGTCGCTATTTGAATGTAGAGCCATTTGTTATTGGCGAAAATGTCGAAATGGATGTTGCCGTTAAAATTCCCAAACCATCTGAGGTTGGGGCAGACCGTCTCGTAAATGCGGTGGGTGCATTAGAGGTGTATGACGGCCCGATGATTGTTATAGATTCAGGAACGGCGACGACTTTTGATATCGTTGGTGCTGATGGTGGTTTTGAAGGCGGCATTATTGCACCCGGAATAAATTTATCCATGCGTGCCCTGCATGATGCATCAGCAAAATTACCAAGGGTTGCTATACAACCTCCCGCATCCGGAAAAATTATTGGGACTGACACTGTCAGTGCTATGCAATCAGGCGTGTTCTGGGGATATATGGCGCTCATAGATGGGCTAGTCACACGTATTAAAGAAGAGTATGGAACCAATATGACAACCGTTGCTACGGGAGGCGTTGCATCTCTTTTTGAAGGTGCAGCATCAACCATTGATCATTTCGATCCAGACCTAACCATTCGCGGTCTACTGGTTTTATATCAGCGCAACAAAGATATCGCGCGTAAAAAGTAAAAAATATGACTCAAGATGAATTACTGTTTCTGCCAGTAGGCGGATGCCGAGAAATCGGTATGAATCTAAATGCTTATGCTATTGGCTCCGGGGCTAACCGGAAGTGGTTGATCGTAGATGTTGGTGTCACATTCGGTGGCCCAGAAACGCCGGGTATAGATTTGATCATGCCTGACACTGAGTTTCTTGAAACCATCCGAGAGCAGATCGTTGGGATCGTACTCACACACGCGCATGAGGATCATATTGGTGCTATTGCGCACCTTTGGCCGCGTTTACGTGCACCGCTTTATGCTACCCCTTTTACAGCGTATCTCATCAAGGAAAAATTGCGAGAAAAGCAATTGGATAAAGAAGTTCCATTAAATATTGTTCCTTTGGGAGATAAGCGTTCAATAGGTCCTTTTGACATTGAATATGTAACGCTCACACATTCTATTCCAGAGCCTAACGGTGTAGTGATTAGAACACCTGCAGGCGTGATTTTTCATACTGGCGACTGGAAGATTGATCCAAATCCAATGCTTGGCAAAGGTTTCGATGAGGAGCGGATAAAAGAGCTAGGTGAAGAAGGCATTCTTGCCATCGTATGTGATTCAACAAACGTTTTTGAAGAAGGCGAATCTGGATCTGAAGAAACTGTCCGTGAAAACTTAATTAAAGTTGTTGGCGAACAAACTGGAAAAGTGGCAATTACGACATTTGCTTCCAATGTGGCTCGCTTGG
>JGI2924J29684_1077886_pt1 | contig 24660 bp, 35 predicted proteins | sample BenlonsequencITS_FD_29684 | JGI IMG/M metagenome (IMG submission 29684)
AGTAAGGGGATAGTTTGTATCCATCGGACCAGAGGTTGGGTACCCCAATGGCCCTGATTCCCAGTTCAAGGTCCCCCACTGCCTCAAACCGTCCAGGGTCACTGCATAAGCGCCTGTGTCTGGATGCCAATAGATGGCACCCCCAACAAATTCACTTCTTTTGCCAACACCGTCGGGATTGGTCAACTCGTTTGACTTTGGTGGCCCAAGCCATGACAACTGACCTCCAACCTGCCGATAAGCGTCAAGAATCCGGCCACAAACTGAGAAACCTGTTGGCCACATAGCCTCACACCCAGTTGCAGCCATCAATCGTGCGCCCTCATTAAGTCGCGCTTCCGCAACCTCCACCTGATCAGCTTCGTCCTTGCTCACCCCCTCCGGTAACTCGATGACATCTGAGCGCATTTCCCCTGCAACGATGTCCCGCTTAGGTAGCGGAAGTTCCTCAACATTGTCTTTACTATCGTTGACGTGCTCGTGATACTCAATGACTACTTCTGGATGTGCTGATTCGAAATCCTCAAGTTGTTCCTTAACAGTCGGAGCATTCCTATTGGGAACATAGTCAACACCATCATCAGCAAACTGCTCATCACTGATTTCTTTTACAAGCTCAAATTGATCTTCCACTTGTGCTTGAGCTACCGGAGATGCAACCCCGATGGCCAGCAACATGACAGCAGAAACACCCACTAGTCTTCGTACCAACCGCTTATATCAAACCTTTACCTGTCGGAAAATATGTACAAACTGAGGATAGGTAAAGAATTAGTTAAAAGTTGGATGGGAGAGAAAATACATGCTCTTTACCCGAAAAGAGGGGTGAAAAGACTGTGTTGTACTTTAAGTGGGAATAGGCTCTCCGGTAGACGGATCGACACCATACACGGTCTTAAACATTTCTGGTGCCACCACTGCCTGATAGTTCAATGCAGCATTGAAGGATGCCTCATCGCCAGATTCACGAAAACGGTCAAGTCCATCTCCTAGTAGTGAAAACATGGCTTCATTAAGCACTCCTAGCTGCTGATCTCGTGCATCGTCACGCTCACGAAGACGCTTTACCTCAGCTGCCAAGTTATGAATCTGCTTCTGCTGATCTTTGATGATCTCGCCAGCAGTTCTCGTCTGTGCCATAATCTTTATTCCCCTTTTTAAGTCACTAACTTTATCTGTTTGATTCTTACTATATCTGCATCAGTATTAAGTCGAAAGCCTTCAGTCATCATTTCGCACCGCATGGAACTGTCTCCCGGCTACGTCTTTCCCCCGCTGCCACTCATGCTCCGATGACTTTTTCAATACAGCAAGCACTTTCTCATGCTTTTCACTGTGTAGATCAATGTCTTCTACTGCTGAACCAGTCGCAATATCACCGATCATGAGGCGTTCTGCGAAAAACGCACTGAGCAAATGCTCAAAAAAGAAATTGTCGCGTTCGTTTTGTACGCTGCGCTTGTGCAAAAAGCCCAGTGTCTTGTTGATCTGCGCCATCTGCTGCGCCTGTTCATCAAGCGCGTCATTGACACTTTCCTGCCAACCTACAGATCGGTGTTCATTGAGAATGTCGAGCACAAGCTGGTCATCGTCACTTAAAGACACTAATCCTTGGACATCTTCGTGATTCGCCAGCAGTGACACAATCCCGAGGTTCACCAAGATCCCGAAAGGAATAGGGCCTCGAAACGTCACACCCTGCTGTGCAAGCTTCTTGTGCACATGATCCTGCAGTAGATCGGTCAGCCTGGCACTCGTCCTGTGCACAGTACGCAGTTCATCCTCTAGATCCACACCATCGCCATCACGCAACGTAATGCTTGACTTAAAGGCCACCACACCTGCACGCGGTGTACACGCTGCTGCATCGGTGGTTGTGCGAGCGCTACGTTGTCGTCGCGGTGCCTGTTTCACAGATTTTTTGCCAGATCGCTTGGGCTCCTGTGCTAGTTGGTGCTCTTTCGCGGCGTCTAGATCCGCAACTACTTCAACAGCTGGCGCCCCCTGGGTCACCTCTGCAGATTCTGCAACCGCCTCATGCAACACAGGCGCCTGTGCTACCTCTGTCACAACCTTTATCTCTGATTGCACCCTCTCTCCACCTGACACTGCTGACTGCCCCAACCATGTCTGAGCATCAGTGACACCCTGGTAAATATCGCGCAATCCCAGCATCTGCTGAAAAAGCTGCTCCTGCGCTCTTGTCACCGTACCGGCAGCAACACCCTTGTTAATGCTCTCAGTTAAGGTCACCCATGAGCGCCCATAAGCCGGATGTGTGCTATCACCAAGAAGCAGATTCCTTAACTTATCTGAGCCTAAAGACAGCTTGTCCCACAGCTGTGACAGCACACTGTGTAGCCGTGCATTACCAGCGACAAGATCCACCTCATCAAAACGAACACCATCGGTCACCACAATTGGTGTCACGGCCTTAGTCATGATCACCACCACCCTCGCCCATCAACGCAGCACTAAGCTCTGCAGCGAGCGCATCAACTTCTTTTTTAAGCCGTTCATTTTCTGCTTCTAATTCATGCTGCTGCTGAGCATGGGATTCACCCTCGGCAAGTGCCTTAGCGTAGACCTCATCAAGTTCCTTATTATGTGCCACCTGAGTCATCAGCCCCAAGCGTCGCAACACCACGCTGTGCTCAATACCGTTGAGCTGCATAAAAGACCGAATTGCCTGATCAATCGGTGTAATAGTCTCACCCGCTAGATCGACACTCATCTCTACGTGCTCAACCTTGGGTACCGGCTCTGGCGTTGGTTCTGACGCAACGACCTGTTCAGCAACAACCGCTACGCTGTCAGCGTCATGAGCAGGTGTCACCACAACCTGTTCATCAACGTTGTCTACTACAGCTATATCCTGATCCATCTCTACGTTCTCCTTCTCTGTTTCCTCGGTGGTCTTTATCATTTCGGTGACATCATCATCATGGGGCTCGTTCTCCGGTGGGCGCTGGTAACGATTTTTAAGTTCTTCCAGCATGATCGCCCCATCAGCACCGACAAAGACGCTGAGATCCTGGTGTCCATCTCGCATAGCCTGCTCATGCCTTATGTGGCGGTGAACATCAACCTGCCCAAAAGCCAGCTCAAAATGCGTACCAAAAAACACTCCCGCCCCCACATCTGCGGCAGTCGCGCCAGCTGTATTCTCTTGCCCGCCATCATCTATGTCGGTGTTCACTGCCGGTTGTGTTCGGATGGGTGGTCCTGGTCGCAGTGCATTGGGTACGGGAAGTCTGGGTCGAAAAGATCGCACCGCTGTCGCAGTGCCGGTGAAATCACGGGGATTGTCTACCGACTCTTCGTGACTGCCCTCTTGTGCAGACTCTTCTGTACTTGTCCCAGTGTCTTCAGCAACAGCCTCAGAGACATGGTTATCACTGCTCAACTCACCTAGCGGACCAGCGTCACGGGGTTCATCCTGAGCAAAAGGGTCCTCATCAAACTCGTCCTCATCATCAAGGTCTGCTGCATAGTCATAAGGCTCGACTGACCCTTGTACGCCAGCTTCAGCCTCTAATGCAGCTAATTCATCGGCTAAGGCAGCTTCCTCAAGGGCAGCATCCTCTAAGGCTTCTCGTTCCTGCTCGTTCATCGGGTTTAACCCAGGTCATCGAGATCATCAGAGAGATACGAGTCGCCACGAGTCATACCGATAATGGTGTTGAAACCACTAGTTACAACTGTCGTGTTGTTCGCCAACTCACGACCAAACGAGCTGAGCTGATCAATGATTTGGTTCATGCGGTTATCCAACAGTGAATTCGGAATAACGTGCACACCGTTATCACGATCAATCTTCTCTCTGATCGCCTCTTCTGCATACGCGCTCAGCGAGATACCTTTTCGATCTGCCCAATAAATTGCCCGCTGGTGGGTGTCTGAATCAAAGCGCAGTGTGGCACGTACATGAACCTTTTTCTCGTCTGCCATGTCTATCCCTATTCTCCGAAAATCCATTAATGTTAATGATTAAGTTAGTCTATTTCATAGTTGATTAACTTATCCACTACCCAGACCTCTACAAGAAAGTTCCCCAGAATGTCACTATCTATTAGTTTTCATAAAATTGCACTCTCTGCCACCACCTTGCTTGGCGCTGTCGCAATCTCTGCCTGTGCGCTAGTAACTCAAGCACCTCCTATTAACGCAGCCCCGGTTACTGGCAGCAGCTCATTAAGCTCCACCCTCGACCTGGGCACCACCACCCCTACCAGCATCGACACAGTAAAACTCACTCAGCAAGCACAAAATCAAGCGGCACCACGCGTTGCAGCGAGCCTGGTGCGCGTGGTTGACGGCGACACCATTGTCGTGAACTATCAGGGTGCTCAGAAAACTGTTCGTATGATCGGTATTGATTCCCCCGAAACCAAACACCCCACCAAGCCTGTGGGCTTCTACGGACCAGAATCTTCACAGAATCTCACCACCATGCTGCGCGGTGCCACCATCACACTAGAATTTGATTCCACCCAAGCCCGCGAAGATCAATACGGACGCCTGCTTGCTTATGTCTGGTACACCAAGGGCGATAGCGGTCTTAAGCTTGCCAATTTGGAACAAATTGCCTCAGGCTCTGCTGCTGAATACAGCTTCGACACCCGCTACAACCACCGCAATATTTTCCTACGTGCACAAACCCTTGCCAAGGCAAGCAGTCTAGGTATGTGGGGTTAAAAGAAACCCACCTATACCAACCACAAACCCCCAGCAACGTGCACCGAAGTCACGGTGGTTGCTGGGGGTTTTACCCTGCCGGAGGCAGGGTCGGGTCAACATGCGCGAGAAGTTTAACAGCGCATGTTAGCCAATCGCGTTCATGAGCTTGACAAAAAAGTTGAGCAAGCCATTGGCGTTGTCCAAAAAGGTGCCGAGTCCATCGGAGCTAAGAACACCTTCGAGCTTTGAGCTGAGTCCATCCATTGTGTAACAACCTTTCTTGAGAATTTTTTAAGAGAGAAAAAGCAACGCCTGACTAGGCGCTAAATGCCTCGCCGTAGCCTTCGACACCAAGTTCAGTAGAGATCAAACCACCAAGGTCAAGCAGATCCCCAAAACCAAGCACCTGCGAGATCGCACTGGCGCTGAGCAGACCTTCCAGCACTGCACTAAGCATCATCACCACAAACTTTCACAGTAGTTTTTTCATTAACTTTGTTGATTAAGTTTCAATAAAGTTTACTATATACTAAAGTGGAAACCAAAGACGAGGAAAGTATGTCTATTTGTTTGTCCCCAGGTTGTCCACATTTGTTTTATTCCCCGAGAATGTCCTAGAAAGGAACTCGACCCCATGTCCTATTCACTCATTATTTCTAAAGCACCAACCCACTCCATGCCTTTTAATGAGGCTGAACTCCTAGAGCTTGTCGATGAACTGCACTCCGACAACACCGTGAAAAAGCCGGTTATTGTGCCACTCCCCGATGATTTCTCCTACACCGTAGATAGCGCCGTGCGACTACATGATTTGGGTGTTGACCAGGAACTGACTGACTGGATTACTGCACAAGTTGCTGCAGCCTATCCAAACCAGATCGTCTCAGAGATTGCTGCTGCCCCTGATCCGCAAGCCAAGACCTTATTCTCCGCCAATGCGTATAACACCAGGTCTTTTGGTACTTTTTGGACTGAGCACCCTATTACACAGCTCCAATACAAGCGCTGCTACCAAATTGTCATCGAGAACGTTACGGGTGTCTATCATCCGTTACCTGTTGATAACTACCGCTACGTACCCCCTGTCACGCCCTCATTGCCACAGCCGGTCTACCACGAAGCTATCGCCTTAAATGAGTCTGATGTCGCTGATCACGGTACTCGTGCAGCCAAGCACGCAATGATCAACCGCAACGTATAACCACACACGCCACAGATACTCAGCTATCTGTGGCGTGTTGTTTTACATCAACCTCTCACCCATCCCCCATCACTATTAAAGAAAATCACCATCATGACCCACACTGATACCCCAGCCCCTGCACACGGCGTAACACCGAGTGAATTCGCTGTTACCTCACACGAACTCACCACCTCACCAACACCTAGTCCGACACAGGTCGCTATTGCAGCCCAGGAAAAAATTCGCCAGCGCAAGCTCGAAGAGCTTAAAGCAAAAAAGCGCACAGACACGACAGCTCAACCACTTCTACCTGCACCTGTGCTGCATACACGCCCACTCCCCTCACCGAATCCACCGCGACCATCTCCACCGGCACCTACCACTGGACACTGGGAACTTCTTATTGTCAGGTCACAGCAGAAGAAAATGACCGCAGCCAATCCCTTTCTCAAATTCCTTCATCTCGGTAAAGCCTTCAACGTGAAAGACCTAGGGCTCACCTGCGATCGCACCACTGATGTTGACCTCTCACGGCTAGGCAAGCTCAATCCGCCCAGCTCACTTATCCTTGAACTAGCAACGGCACTTGACCTGCATCCATTCCTCTCAGTCGCACTCTCTTCGCACAGTGCGGTCAACGCCCGTCGCAACCAACTTGAATTAACCCTGCACAACCATGACACTCAGGGCACAGCATTAGGTCACAGCGTTACTATGGTCCAGCTACCCGAGGTCATTAATCGAGCTGCTGTAGAGCCCTATATCAAACCCAAGGGCTCGGGCAATGACCCGCTTGACCAAAGCCTGAACCACCGCGCACCCACCGTAAGTGACGTGCAAAAAGCCCTTGTGCAGGAAAACACAGGCACGGCAACAGACAGCAACAACTACCTGCTTCCTTTTGATCCTGATTCTGGTGCACCAAAAACCACCGCGCTTAATGCGCCTAATAAGGATCTCCTACAGGCCAGGCATGAGCTTGCCTATATTCCCGAGATCCCCGCCATTGCATCGTGGCTCGATCACCTTGACCCCATCATGCGTGTGCACCGTAGTCTTGCGCTTTCAATTTTCCCAGTGCAGCTTCTACGTGCTGCCGTTGAGAATCTCCCTCATAACGTAACCGATCTGCATAATCACCTTGATCCTGAGGATCTGCTCCCTGAGGAACTCACCACCTGGCTCGATCACCTCTTCGATGCAGACTTAACCGCTCTCGCTTCATGCCCACAGCTTGCACCACCTATCGTGCGCAGCCACAATCACGCCAAAGCGATCGCAGCTATCACCGTGACCTCTGTCATGGACGCTCTCATCGCCAAAACTCTTGATGCGCATGACGATCCACTGCCCTCACTACCGGAGTTTGTAGAACTACTGCGTGACGCTGTAGCCCAGCTCGCAGCGCATTTTAAGCAGCAGCGCGGCGAGGTACTACCGCAGCCCAATGGCTTGCGATACGCCACCGACTTTGGCCTGCTCTCTTATATTGCCGATGGCTTACATGAATATGCACTTGCCATCGACTTCGGGCTGATCTACCCGAATGAACTCATCACCGAGTAAACCCACTCCTAGAAAGGTCTTTACCCATGTCTCGTATCATCACTGCTCCCGTCCACAAGCCTTATATTATTGCTCGTGAAGTCAAGGGGGTCTCCCATGTCCACGACACTGTTGGCGGCAAGTGGCAGGCCACCTTGCACACACTTAAACCGGGGCCCTCCTGGCCGAAACCGTCACAGTTCACTGCGCCTAAATCCACGTCCATCTGGTTTATTGCGGTAGCAACCCACCCACGTAACCCACGGGCACGCAAAGGTACCCTACTTGGTCGCGGTGGTCTTTACGAACTCAAAGACACTGATCTGAACTTTCTCACAGAGCGACAGGATTTGCTCGCCACATCTACCTCTCGTGACCCAGAGGATTGCCGTTTACGCTTTAATTCGCGTCACGATGCAGCAGCATTTTTACATGCTAACGCCCGCCACATCAACAAGCTTTTTCATCCAGCACTAGGTCATGCTCGCTACGATCTCATAGATGTGTAAGCACAACGCTTAGCTTATGAGCCCAAAATAACTACTACCCCCTCCGGGTGTGGGGTAGCTGTAACAACTACCCCACAATCTCAGCCGGTCTTCCATACATAACTGCGAAATTGGTTAGAGTCTTTTTCATGATGCTCTACCAACACACCACACGCGGGCTGATCATTAGTGACGCGATCATCGCGAAAATCAGCCAAGTCAACCAACTGCTGCTACTAAGACCCACGCTGTTGCAAGACAAAGATATGCACCATGCGACATTGAGTAGCGACACCCCATCAATTCGCAGTCGCCGTCGCTCCTATCGCGAGAATAAAGCCGCCTATGCGACCACGAGCACCATCAGAAACCGTGAGACCTTTTTCAGCACATCTGATATTGATTTCGCCATACTCATGATTCAGGACGTACAAGAATCTCTCGTATCTTTTGACCCCACCTTGGCTCAAGATATGAAGCCAAGAACCAACGCAGTCATTTCTGCACTCAATGAGCTACGCGAGCCACTGGATACCTTCTACCGTGCCCATGAATACGGTGACATCATCAGCGATGGTGCTTATGAGTTCGATCATGCTGCCATTGATGCACAACACAGCCTTAGTGAACTCGTTGCCGGTCTGCATAATTATGACAACCTCATGTTTCCCCAGGAAACCGCTCCGTTGATGAGTGAATCCAATGGCATTCAGCTGGCTCAGTACTATAAGTCCACCAAACTCGATGAGTCACAATTGACGGTGGAACCTAATGAGCCTGGTATCAGCATTATGTGGCACGCCCATGATTTCACCTGGTCTTGCCTAGTGCGCTATGACGACATGAACCGTTACCCTGAGCATTTCAGCATTTCTTTTAAAGACATGCTGATCCCTGAACAGATCTATACTTTCCACTTCACCCCACGTGAGGCAATGCAACTGCGCAAGGTACTTTTTAATGCCATCGCTGCCTACAAGTCTCAGACATGGGGTGATGAGAACACTGATCTCACCAAGGCTGAACTCGAATTTGGTGGCACCTCCATGACCTTCCGCGCCGGCCTCTCACAGCTTAGCGTCACCGGACCTCCTGATCACCGCCAGGTGTTCTGCTTGTCGTCTTCTGGTCGTGAGGATCACAACACCCCGCCAAACATGCGAGACGGACATGTCATTGATATTGCGGTTACTCAATTGTCCACCCTGCGTAACCTCATTCGGGTACTGTGCACCACTCACCCGGATCATTCACCAGCACTGCTACCTTATGGTCAGCAGTACACCATCTAACATGCTCTAACTCGACCCCGAAACACCCTGTCGCCATCATTGCGACAGGGTGTTTTTGCATGTCCGGGGTCATGTGAAACTCAGACTAATTACTTTAGTATTTAGTCAATTAGCCAACTACGATAAAACTAGTGAATAAACATACTAGTTCACTTTGTCGCGCTTAAAATACTAGAAAGTAATATAAAAAACTCATGCGTTATACTCCCCGTACCCACCGCGCACTCGGACTTGCTGCACTTACCGCTACAGCTCTCCTACTGAGCTCATGCTCGACCACCGCTGACCTTCTCGGCGCCGATTCTGTGGCGCAGGCTGTCACCGATGGTGGCTCTGCCCTTGATCCCACTGCAGCTCATGTGCTCACCATCACCAATGCCACTGCAATGACTCTTGCTGAGCTACCAGAAAACACCGACCCTGACGCAGCCAATAACACGGAGCCAACAATGGCCCAAAGCGCCCTCAAGCGTATTTACGGTCTCGAAATTGCCGCCGATGGCACTCTGATTGCTGTCGCAGCGCCATTAACCTCGCGAAATAGTGGTTCTGAGCAGCCTACTGTCGCAGCAATGGCTGATCCAGAAAACAATGCTGAACTCACCACAGCACATATTCTTGAGATCGACCCAGCCACAGGAACTGCCACACCACGTCAAGATATTGCTCTGACTGAAGATTTTCAGACCATGGCTAGCTCTTTTAGCCAGATCCGTAATGGCTGGGGTACTACCCAACTCATCGGACAACACCCTGATGATCCCAAGCAACCTATTCGTTCAGCTGATACCTGGACTGTCACCGGCTCCACTCAGATCACCGGCTTTAACACCAACACCCCAACGGGAACCGAAGATGCTGCCTACACCATGCCGGCGACTGAGCCAGCTGTGGGACTGTGCGCTCTAGAATCAGGCTCCGATGCACCACTGGATGAACACCGTGAGCTCAGCACCAGTGCATTGCGTACCGCATCAGTATTGTCGAGCTCTGGATCTGCCACCCTCAAGCTGCATGATCCTATGGTCATGTCTGCTACTGGCATTGTCCAAGCACGCGCCTATGTCGATGGCGAAGTCATTAACCAGCACGAGATTGGCGATCTCCGCGAGCAGCTCGGTATCAACATCGAAGAATCTGAGGCTGCTCAAGCAGAATCGGATGCCCAAGCAGCCACCGATCACCCACTTGCAGCCCTGGGCTTAAGCAACCCCACCAGCTCAGCGTTGGTTCCAGGTCTTGCTGAGCTTGATTGTCTCAGTGCTGACCAGGCTGCCACCTGGCATAACCGCGACACCAGCATTGGCACCGGTAAGCCCAGCGTGCTTGCTGTCATCAACGCGGAAATGGCCGATGACTTTACCCTGCAGCTGTTGAGCTCAGGTGCCACCACTGCCGAAACGCAGCTTGCCCAGCTGCCGGATGAAACCGCGTTCGTGCTCATTGACCCATCATCTGGTGCTGTTACTGACCTGTTCTTTATCCAAAGTCTCAACACTGATCTGCCGGCACCAACAACCCAGATTAATTCTATTGCTGTTGATGAGCGCGACCCCAACATCATCTACGCCACTTTTAGCGGCGATGACCACCTGTACCAAATGATGCTGGGTTAGTTACACAACTAACTAACCAGGCACCAACATTTTCTTAAAGAAACACCCTTATCATGACTTTTCTCCACCCCAAGGCTGCGTTCTACCCTCTCACCATGGATCATCTTACCGATCTCGGTCTTGATCCTGAGCAACTCATTAATGAGTTGCCGACGATTACCTACGACGTTCAACCACACAATGTCTTTGTTCTACAGTTCAGCACCGCCGATGTGCGCGTCTACCAGGAAGGTAATACCCTTTTTATCCGCAGTGCTGAATTAATCAACCCTGAACTACGACAACGACAGCGCACACAGCTCAACGACGATCTCAACAACCCTGCTTCACTTCGCGTCTGTGATGAGATCAGTGGCCGCAGCACCGTGTTCCTCAAAGACAAAAGTGTTGTCACTCACGATCACGGACCAATTGCTGTGATTCCGCATAATCCTGATGAAGCCAGCGCCAAGGCTGTCGCTACCAAACATAAGCACACCTTGTCCGGCGCTACCTCTGATCACCCTTATGCCGGCATGACGCTTAAAGACATGATTGAACAGGGCTTTACGCTCACACCGCTGGAATTCCCGCTCTGTGCTGTCGATGATCCAACAGATTCTGATCGCACCATGCACGTGATCAATGTTCGCGAGCACAGTATGTAGATTCTAAAGTGCGGTACAACCTGTACCGCCCACACAATTCCACCCTTTAAGAAAAGGACTTAGCCATCATGACCACCTTCGCCCTTATTGCTAGCCCCAACAATGTTGATCCCACTGCTGAGTCCCCACTCGCCATTGAAATCCATACCGATGAGGACAGCAGCTATCCACTAGGGCTTATTGACTCAGACCACCTGGTTCCTGCTGTGATTTACGGCGATATGGTGATCTACACCAAAACACTGCTCGCACAGACCCCACCAGATGATGTGTCCACTGCTAGCGCCTTCTTCGACAAACTCACCGCACTTGACGCTCAGGGTCGCACCCGTGATCTGGTCTACAGCGCCACCTACAGCCAACTTGTTATTGCCGGCCACAACCGCACTGTATTAACTGACGACTCAGAGTTCTACGATGAGTTTTACCAGGTTATTGAGGCTGCTCCTGGGGTGATCTTGAAATGATGTTTATCGGGCAACACCTCACACTTAGGCTAGGTCTCTAACATGAAGCAGATAGCGCCATGATCAATCTTTTTGCTGCAGCCCTGCCCGCATTCGAGCCTTTGAGTATTACCTCCATACTCGTGCTCGGTGCTGTGGCATTGATCTGTGGCCTCCCTGTTTTTCTCGCACTGGAAAAAAGCGCTGAGCTCGATGATCTCTTCGCAGCACTCATCATCGCTGTACTTTTAGGTTTTGCTGCTTATACGTTTGTGCTCCCCAAGCTCGTTGAATTGGGCTGTACTATTTGCCAGCTCTGACTAGCGACACTTAACTTTCCCCAGCCTGGCTGACTTCAGCTGACTATGCGTACTTCTACATGAGCTTCGTGACCCCCGCCCTTACAGATGGGGGTTGCTGCGTAACAACCGCTCAACAAAAGAAAACAACGCATAGCTCGCCGCGAATACTACTATCACCTCGAAATTCTGGGGGGGGTTCCACCCATGTAAAGACCCACGGCAGTTCCGTCACAGTGACGGACAATCCCACCCTAACCCCACACCTTGTCGCACTCTGATGTGCCTTCGGTGCGGGTTTTTTCATAAGTACTGCTGTATGCACAGACTAAAAGACACAAGCAAAAGACCAATGACAGCGAAGCTGCATTCGGAAAAACAGGCGAAGCCCTAAAAGCTCCAAAAGATGGAAAAAACTCAACGACAGCATAGCTGCGTTCGGGGACAACCATGAGAGACGACAAAAAAACTCTCAACAATAAGAGCTCGGTCAAATACCTAGTTCTACAGGATCTAAAGAGTCAGAAGACTTCTAAAAGATCTAAAAGACTTTAAAAACCAACGACAGCATAGCTGCGTTCGGAAAAACTCTTGAAAGGCTACACAGCCAACAGCTTAAAAATAAGCACTGTGGGTCTTAAACACTCAATCCTTCATTCATCCATACCATTAAGGGGTATTTACCATGTCTGCTAATCCTTCCAATAACTTCAACGTCATCGGCCGTCTTGCTGCTGATCCAAAGATCTTCACCAACCCAGATGGCTCCCGCAACATCCAGATCGCCGTATACTCCACCAACAACTTTGCTAACCGCAATGGTGTCTATGAGGACTCCATCGTTCCGCTCACCCAGTTCTACTCCGCATCCAAGGAAGGTAACGGAATCTACTCCTACCTCAAGGAAGGTGACCAGGTTGCGGTCAACGGCTACATCCACCAGGATCAGTTCACTGACAAGTCCACTGGCGCTAAACGCTACGAGTTGAACCTATCTATCGACTCCATCCAGCCGCTTGAAACCAAGTCTGCTGCTGACGCTCGCCGTGCTCGCAAGCAGGTCGTTGAGGCAAACAAGGCGCAGGCTGCTGCACAGCAGGCACCTGCACCAGTTCAGCAGTTCGCTGCTCAGGACGCACCTCAGTACGCAGGTAACCCTTTCGCTGGTCTCTCTCAGACCCAGGCACCAGTTGCAGCCCAGGTTGCACCACAGCCACAGTACGTAAACGATCCTTACGCACAGCCACAGGCAGGTTTTGTTCCACCTGCACCAGTTGCTCCACAGGTTGATATTGACCCACGCTTCATCTAAGAAGCACCACTACTAAAGAAACCCCCACCACCCAGTATCTGCTGGTGGATGGGGGTTTCTTTTTCTCGCCTAACTCTATTCCTCTTTTTACCCACTGTTAATCCAGAAGGATTCCCACATGTCTACAACCACTATCAACATCATCATCACCAATGGCGCTGCACCACACCCAACTAATCTCAATCGCGCAGAAATTCATGATCACCTACCCCTCACTGCCTCTGATTCGGAGCTAACCCGCCCCTCCCAGGAATCAGTTCTCTATGACCATGAATCCGAAACTGTCTTGCGCACCATGGTCATCCCTGCAGACCTGCACGTCGCTATGAAGCATCTAGCTAAAAAACACAACCTCACGGTCACAGAGATCTCGCGCATCCTTCTGCAGCGCTACATCGACCGCAATATTAACCATGTAGAGCAAAACCAGGCTGAATCCGACATGGTGGAAGTCTTTGCCAGCCAACCAACCAATGCAACCGCAATGATCCCTGTACCTGGAACCAGCTTCAGGCAAATATTTATCAAGCACAGCACTGGTTTCTGGAAAAACATTGATCATGATCTTGTCGATCTCGACGCCTCTAAGACCCCGCGTGTACGCGACCGCAGTGTCTTACCACAACCTCAACTCCACAGAGCGTTGTTATCAGATGCTGATATGGCTCGCCTTGCAGCACAACTGACCGACAAACACTAAAACCTCCACAACAAGGACATCATCATGACTACTCGCACCGTATCTACTTCTGCACCCCATGTCACTGTCAACATCAATACCGCGCACAACAAAACACGCACTGTTACCAATGGCGCCAGAAAAACTAATGCAGAGCGTGGCAAGAGCTGCATCTCATTTCGTGTAGGGCCAGAATTGTTTGATGAATTCAAAGCGACCTGCATCGACAACGATATTTCCATGACCAAGGCGTTTGAGAAAGAGCTTCGCACCTGGGTTGATGAGCACAACGCTGGTGCAACAAAGAAAAGAAACACCCATCGCACCTACGTACAAGCACCCGTTGGTACTGTCGCCACCAGCTCTATTCCAGGTCTTGGGTTATTTACTGTGTTCAAGAAGAGCTCTGATCAGATGTGGTACGACCTGGAAAGCAGCCCGCTGATCGCACAAGAGCCCATGTCGAATATGGACATGCATCGTAACGGCTCTTTTGAGCTGCACCTGTAGATCTCTCTCTCGACCACACACAGCTCTCACCACCTCCTAGAAAGGACGGTTTCACCATGTCTAAAAAACGCGACCACCTCACCGTCATTCCTGACCTTGAGTCACGCACCCATCACAGCCGCAGTACACAACCGCCAACTACGCTGCCCGCACCACAGCTGACTATTATCACCGCACCAGACAAGCATCAACCACAGCTTCGGGTTGTTAAAAACACCACCACCCCATCTTCTGTGCAGCCCTCGCCGATCAACTACAGCTTTACTGATCCTGTACTTCGCGAGGCTCACTATGCATTCCAGCACAGCGAACTTGCCAGGCCAACAGTCCTGGACTCACACTGGGTTCGTCGCGCACAAGAAGAATTCGACACTGAGCATAATGCTGCCTATGTCCGTGCCGCTGACCAGCTCTTATCCCCTTTTGATGCCTACATGCTCGACAACGGCGATGTTTACACCAAGACCCCACGTGCCATCAGTGCTGCTGAACAAGAAGAAATACTTGAGCACTTGCACGAACACCATATCTGCTGGGACGAAGAAGCTGAATTCCTGCTGCGCTAAAGGTTGCCACTGGTTTCAGGTGTGTGGGTAGGCACAGCCCGCCTGGGCGGGACTTGAGCGGTGCACAACACAGCAAAGCTGTGTTCGGCTGAATGCTCGAACACAGCTTGTTTGTGTATCCCAACTACTATGCACAGCCCGTAACCATCGAGCCGGCTAAAATCTATCAACAGAAAAACCACTGCCTATTTGACCATTCTTGTGCAAGAAAGTACACCTATGCCCCACGACGTTTACGATGTCGAACACATCATTTCCAAGCAACCTTTCTGCTCCATCTTTTTCCAGCTCCCCGCTGCAGCGCTGAAACCTACTATTCAAAAAGCTGCCACCAACCGCGACCTTACTAAGCTCAACACCGAACAGATCGCTGAGAACCTACAGCGCTACCTCGACACCTACAGTGTCATGTCTCACCAGCGTGTCACCATTGAAGAGGTCACTCATGTGCGCAACCCTCATGAGCCTGATTATGAGTTTTCACCACAGTACGGTGCACATATCTCGCTCATCGGTGAGTCTTATGCTGTGAACACGGCCACCAACGAGCCTTATGCCACCGACTCCGAGGGCCATCCTCTCGCACTGTATTTTGAAATGAGTCTCGCGCCCGAGCTACATGGCGTCATCCATAAGTTCTTCCCTGGCTTTAATCTCGGTGGCGAGTATCTGCCGGCTGATTCTCGCGACATCTACACCGAGCTCAATGACCTGCTTGATTCTGATGATCTCGTCGGCACAGACATCACGATCCAGATTGATCGTGCCAACAAAGACTAAGCCACTCTAGCTAAACCAACTTACCCCACCCCAACACCCCATGAGGCATCTGCTTCATGGGGTGTTTTGCTATGCCGCAACACTTTTCTCAAGAAAACTACAGAAAGGCCCCCGTCATTATGTCTGCACCGCTCACCATTCATGATCTGCTGTCCACCAATTCGAAGCTTAACCTCAAGTGGCTGACCTGCACTGTCTTGAACAGCCCAAATCTCACCGAACCCTGCATCACGGTTTCTGTGAACCACACCGAAGGCATGTCCCTGGTCTCTTTCGAAGGTGGTCACGGGCTCACCGAGATTGCCAACACCCAGCTAGTGCCTGTGCTTGAGCTACCAAAGTTCAATCCTTTTGAGGCACTTGCTATCCACCTTGAAGCCGCCAACAACTAAGAAAGCATCCTTCATGACTGACAACGCTGACAACACCACAGATAACGTAACCAATAACTCAGACACCAATCTCGATTACAGCTTCGACCCGCTCCCTGACGAGCCCTATGCCTACGGCTTTGAACTGGTCGCTGCTGATGCACACTCTGACTCAACAACAACCAGCACCGATACCCCAGAGACTGTCGCTGTGGCACTTAAAACCCGCGAGGACACTATCAACTGGGTCAACACCCAGCGTGCCGAAGGTAAACCCGATGAAATTCGTATCAATAACCCAATTCGATCAGAGCGTATTGCTGAGTTTGTCCACGAAATGATCATGCATCACGGCCTCGTAGCCTGCATGGAAGATCTCGCAATACTTATCAAGCGCGACAAGCTCACCCAGCTGGAAGCCGAAAACGCTATCACAGCCTGGCACAACCTCACCAAAGAATCCCTTGGTCAGATCATGGGGCTCTTCTATCAGTACGTCGAAAACAACACAAAATAGGAAAGAAGAAACACCATCATGTCTGACAACACTCAGGACAACCCTTTCTCCATCCGCTACGCACACCCTGACCACCAGCTCGCTCTTAATGAGCTTGTTGATACTGCCGATCTACCTGCACCAACAAGCTATATGAAAAATCCCTGGTCCGGGGACAACACGCCTATCGCCGAGTGGCGACGCGAGCGCATCACCCAGTGGCAGCGCACCGAGATCATTGTCAATCAACGCGATGATGACGATCTCATTCACGTCAGCTTCCCGAAGCTCGGCCAGCACATTCAGCTCAACACCGACGATATTCTCGCATTGGTCGCAGCCTGCGTCACACCCACTGCTAACGACATTGAGGCAACTATCGAAGAAAATCTCCACTCATATCCGCACGATACGGTCATCATGTTTAACGCAGATGATCTAGATGATGCCCTTGGTCTCGTTGTTGCCGTCAAAGACGCGAGCGGGGAACACTCACCGCGCGCTGTCTGGCGCACCAACACCGATCATGGAGCTCTTGACGAGACTGAACTCGCGCGGCTCATTCTCAAATTCGGTGGCAGCTTCGATGACTACGGCGTGCTGCAACATTAAACCGACTCACTAAGCACCGCTTTCTCTATCCCCTCTCTCTTCGTACTCAACCCCAGTTCATACAGATTTTCTCTGTGTGAGCTGGGGTTTTCTGCATTTCCCACTTGTTTTTCTCCAACACTCCACACACACACCTTCAAAGAAGAAAGTTCGAAAGATTCTATGAAAAACCGTAAAAAAATCATGTCTACCCTCACCACTGTCTGCGCCGTACTGGGTATAGTTGCAGCTCATCCATTCCACGCCTCTGCTGTCATCGGCGGCTCTGTCCCATCAACTGATTCCGTTGCCAACGCTGTCGCAAAAATCGGACCAGGCGCATTGAACTGCAGCGGTGTCATGATCTCACCATCGTGGGCACTCACCGCACGCCACTGTGTCGATGACATCAACATACTCGGCGACATCGACACCATCACGCCTATTACTCCAGGTATTCATCGCAATGAAGGTAACTATATGGGTGAGGTTTACCGCGCACCGTCCGGTGATCTAGCGCTCATTAATATCAACGGCGTGCACAAGGGCACCATTGCGCAGCTCCCCACACAAGAATATCCACTGGGAACCGCTGCACAGTCAGTCGGTTTTGGTGGCGGTGGTGTCAATATCCGCACCGCTGAATCGGTCAACATGATTCTCACCGACATATATAGCGTGAGGTCAGGGAAATTCCATCACGGTGTCGGTCGATCACACTATCTCCTCTTTGATTATGACAGTGCTGAAACTGGTCGAATCCACAAAGGTGATTCTGGGGGCCCCATCTTCATTGGTGACGAGGTTGTGGGCATTATGTCTCACGGCACAATAAATAAGAACGACGGGTCTTTTGATGACGAATCCGGCGCTGATGTATTTGCCTCTCTTGAGTGGATTCTCGACACCACCGGCATCACAGTGACAGACACTGCCGAGGACAACAACGATAACTCTGACAACGACGATGTTGACTCAAAAGAAGGTCCTGCATCAAATACATCACTTGTACTCACTGATAACGGACCGTCACGCATTGGTAGCAACACTTCTTCAGCACTCATCGGATTATCCTCAGAAGCACTATTTTCTTCTTAACTCGCACCTCATCTGGTGTGGGTTTTTTTGCATTTTTTACACACCCCACTCCACACACACTCGCAAAGGATTCATCATGAGCAACAATGCTCTTTTAGTAGCAAACGAAGCCGACATCGGTCTCTACCTCCACTGGAATGGTGGTCGCGACTCGATTGAGGCGTTTCTCGCCTACGCCGCATACGCGCAGTTACCACCCATCAACGAAAATAACGATTGGTTGCCACCGTTTATTACTGTGCTGAAGAACTTCTTCGGCAATGATGGTTCTGGCGTCTACCTCGAACCTGTCAATCAGGATTATCTCGACGGCATCGACTATGACAACGGTGTTTACATGCTTGACGATTATGAGATCACTGAGCGTATTAATCCACCCGCTGTTGAGCAAGACTCCCACGATCTCCACGACATGTTGATCAAAATTGATAAAGCTCAACCACCTGTCGATCAACTCGGGAGTTTTCTCCATGGCCTAGAGACCTCTGTCGCAGATTTGGGGGTTGGTGATCGCGTATTTTTGCCACGTTTTAGCACCTTTGATAAGAAACTCGGTCGCTACCGCATCCACACTGTTCTCGGATTCGCTGAGAACGATCCGTTTAACCCTATGACCAGCAGCGAGCGATTTAAAGGTAAGCCCTATGTCGATATGTTCGACAATCAAGACAACGCCTTTAACCCAAATTCCTATATCACTACAGATACCGTGCGCATCGTTGTCGATCCTGTACCGGAAACTAATCCCGACGATGAGAAAGCAGGACGCTAGCCATGTCTCGCAGCTACCCCATCTACATCATTTCTTTTGCCCCAGCGGATGATCTCCACGGCGTTGGAGGATTCGAGTGGGTTCCAGCATCAACACCAGAAAACAAAGCTGCCGCCTTCACGACCTTTGATCGTCAATTCGATGATTCTCGTAACAATGGTGGCTCGCATATTGTGCGTCTACTCAATATCTCTGATCCCAATATCACAGCGGATATGACCCAAGACGATATTACCGCGTACCTCGACTCAAACATCGACCGCTGGGAATCCACGGAACATGCGCTCAAGCAGTTTGTCCCACTTAACGCGGGTGCTGATCGCGTACCTACCGGTGGTGCCGACGAGCACATTACCCACGCCTGCCGCTAATAACTGTGCAGCGTAGCTGCACACGGATTCACCTGCGCTGTGGATGCATCCCAACACCACAACACCGCCCCTAGTGCCATAAATGCTAGGGGTGTTTTTTTCATACCCACAACACCGTTCTTCTCTAGAAAGAGACTCGATACTATGCCTCATAACCCCATCGAACTTCACACTAATGATGTACTCGATGCTCTCGACATTGACGCCATCTGCGACGATGTGTTTCTCTACACCGACTTCGAGCACACCCCAGGTCAGCTTGATCGCTTCGAGCAACTCGCCTTCACAAAAATCTACGACATGCTGGAAACAGCTGCTGAAAAATTCCCAGATGTAGCAATTAATGACACTTTAAGCACTGGCAACCACGCTGCTGAACAGTACTTTCTTGCCAATCCCGGCAACATCATCGTGCTGACCAGCTTCGCGCTCAATCAGACCGATCTCCGCGACCTCATAATCTCACCGTGCATTAAGTACACAGCACATGCACGAGCACTCATGCGTGCGGTGACACGAACATTGTGCACTGCAAACAACCCTGTAGAACGCGCGACTATCTTCCCTGTGTCTGTCGCTAATGCCTTAAGCATCGAAGCGCTGTGTTCCGAATATCATGCGTTCCGCACCAAGCAGGTGCTCAACACTGCTGCACTCATCAATCCTGATAACACTCTTATACCCATGTTGTTGAGCAAAGCGTATGAGGCATACGCCTGGCACAAGGGTGTCGAATCCGCGCAACGAGGTAGCAACCTAGCTCGTGAGTACTACGCAGGACTTATCTGAAAATTCACTACTCAACTCTGGCCCCAACTAACCCGTTCACACACCTAGCCCAGAAAGGCTCGAACACCCATGATCGTTGAGGTAGCTCCGAGACCGAAGAGATCAGCCTCATTGATGATGATTCCCCTGATCTCGATGAGGACGATAACACCGTGCTCATCGCCGAAGACATCCGTGATATGGATGACTATGGCGAAGATCATCCTGATCTTTAAAGCTCACTGTTAAGCCCGCAGCGAGCTTATCGCTACACCCACCTTTTTAACCGCCTGTGCAACTAACCCTGTTGTGCAGGCGGTTTTCTCTATCTACACCAACAACTCCACAACACTATCCGGTCCAAATCTAGAAAAGAGACAACCCCCATGACCTCCCCCACCACGTTAAAGCCCTGGTCTATTCGCGGACCCATCGACGGTGAATACACCATGCTTGAGGCATATCCGTTTCAGTATGTAGCAAATACTCGCCCGGCCATCATGCTCTACGCACTCGATGAAAACGGTGTACCGGAACAATATGCCGACCTCACCATCAACCTTGCCGATGTGGAGCTCAAGCAACTTAACCACGTCATCATTAACCCAGATCTGCACGCTGATGTTACCGAACTGTGCATTAGCGCCGGCCTGCTGCGACCTGGTGTTCTGGGCCAGCACCAAGTCGGTAGCACCACCGCCAAGGTCTACCGACTCACTGAGCGTGCTGATGGCTGGCTACAGCTGTTTTAGCAGCTACCTGCGCCTAATCCCCCCACCCATACTCACTCCAAAACAAGAAAGTAGTCATCATGCCTCAGTACACCATCACAATCACCGACGAGCAGAAAGCTGTTCTACACAGCCTCACCAACCCCCATATCGCCACTGCTGAACACGGCGCTATCACCGCAATCGAGATTCATGACGACCACGATGTTGTTGTCTATCACGTTCAACCAGACGGCACACTAACTTACGAGCGCCTTGTTGAAGGCTTCCATTACGGCTGGACACGTTTTGACAGCGAAGGTTTTGAGATCGACTCCGACAATAACCGCGTTGTAGACGGACTCCGCGACGAATAGTTAACAACAACGACCGCACAGAAAGGTAGTCATGTCTACAACCAAGACACCTAGATCCACTATCACCGCCCCCATCGACCAGCTCAGCCCCATAATGCGGTGGGTGTTTCAAGCAACAAACTTTCTCGGTTCGCTCATCAAGCCACTACTTATTGTCACAGCACTAGTGCTGGTAGTAGCAGCACTTACCCCTGAGCGCTTCCATGAAACGCTGGTACTAAATATCCTCGCCTTCTCTGCAGGCTACGCAGTGCTGCGCCTAGTTCGCAGCCTGCGCCGACTTTTGCAGCGCCACTAAACACCCAAACACAACAAGAAAGAAACACCACTATGGCACAATACCGCGTCAGTTTTATCGCGCTCGCCGAGTCAACCATCGAGGTCGAAGCAGACAGTCCTGAAGAAGCACTCGACCTAGCCAATGCAGAATTTGACTACCCGGTCACCTTGGCCGGCGATCCCTATGAGCTGCACGACTGGGAAGCACGCGCTGAAATTGAATGGCTCGATACCAGCTCGACCCCGCAGCAACGCCTTGGAGAACATGTCGTCAAGATCGAAGATTAAACTCGATCATTAAACACACTCTTAAGATAAGGACACTAATTATGGCAACCCACCGCGTTCATTTTGTCGCAACCGCATCCGCCTACATCGACGTTGAGGCAGATTCCCCCGAAGATGCTATAGAAAAAGCGTATGATCTCGCCGGTGATCTGCCCGGCCTCATCGCCGACAACGAATTTGATCTCGGTGAATGGGAGGTACAGGCCGATGTCCAGTGGCCTGATAACTCTGTACCTCGCGAGCAACGCCTTGAAGAGGGCGTTGACCTGCTCGATTAAACAGAATTAACTCAAACCCCCTCGTGCTTCTGCGTTTTTCGCAGCTGCACGAGGGGGTTATTTTTTTAAGGACCGCACGACTGGTGGTGGTGCCAGATGAAAAAGAGATGAGTGCACACGCCAGGCGTGCACAAGGTGTCCAGTCCTTGCTGCTGTGTGGGACAGCAGCCGGGGTGGAGTGCGAAGATCAGGGGTACAGGTTATCTGTTCTGGTTAAGGCTTACAGTTAGCACTAACGTGCTAACACTGCTCAAGGTGCCAACACGTGCATGTCGTGCACCTTTGATACCTTAAACACAGTTAACAACCACAAGCTCAAGATCTATTAAAAAACACTCAACCACAAAGGAAACAATCACCATGTTCGTCGCATTTATGATCCCTATTGTTATGGCACTTGGTGCCATGGCTGTTATTACCCTCTTTGGGCAAAACCCATCCCAGCGCCGCAAGCGCGCCCAACAGCAATCCAAAGATCGCTACGAGGGCGCTATTCGCTCCGGTCAATTTATTGACCACTGCAACTGCCCACGTTGCCGACGCAACTGCCGTCGCCGGCACAAGAAGCTCAAAGGCTTCAGCGGATACCCCGATGAAATTCTGGGGAAGTATCCTGTTAAATACCTTTCCAGTTAACAACACCCAACAACAGCGCTAGAAAAAATGCCTGTGGTTGGGTGTTTTTTTTGAAACTCACTGCCGAGTGTTTAGCGCGCCATGCGCTTTGCTAGCTCTTCATCACGCTCGCCTGAGTGCTGATAACGCAGTGCTGCACTAGGTGTTGAGTGCCCCAGCCGCGCCATCACCTCCTTGAGTGTCGCCCCAACCTGTGCATACTTCGTACCCGAATAATGCCTCATCGAGTGAACGGTCGCTTTACTGTGGACACTTTCCCGCGCCCTATCCCAGTTGTGCTTAAAGGTGTGATACGGCATGGGTTCATCAGGATCTCTCATCGAGCTCCATAGTCGCAAACCCACATCAATCGTGTCCACATGCTTGGCAATTTCTGCTGCATCTTTGCCATAGATATAGAGGCTACGAACACCAGCTTCAGTTTTAGGCGGACCTTCAACTCGGCCATGGTATCTCGTGTGCCTAATGCTCCGAGAAATCCTTATTCGAACACAATCTACAAATCCGCTGCGATCAAAATAAACATCCACATCAGTGGTACGCAGCGCAACGATTTCACCGAATCGAAGTGCACCAGCGGCAGCAACAATAGCCAAACAAAAGTACTTACTCGGCAGTGCACCAATGATCGCCTCAAGCTCGGCATCGGTTGGGACATCAACCTTTTTGCCTGTTTTCGTATTACCCCCGCCACGGACTTTGCACGGATTCATCGGGATAATGCCATCCTCCACTGCAGTCTCCATGACAGACTTCATCATGCTGTAACTCCGCGCCATTGAGGTCAATTTACCGTCCTGAATAGTATCGCTATACCACTCACGGACATCAGCGACAGTGATTTCACAGAGCGCATAATCAGCCCAATAACTTAGTCGATCTGATTTTATATAACGAAAGTAATCATCTTTCACCCCTTGGCTGAGTTTCTTTCCTTGGGCATTTGTCCGGGTTTCTATCCACCTCGATGCATAACTGAAGAAGGTCTCCATCATGCGTTCTTCGGCTTCGCGCTGTGCCTGCTCGAACCTCTCCCGCATCTCAAAATCCATCCATGTGCCATTGATGATGGCCGTGCGTTCAGAGGCCAAGAACTCCTGCGCCTCACCCTTGGTACCGAAGGTATACGGGGCAGAGTATCGCCTACCCTCGTGCATGAAGCGTGCCCTGTACCTCCCCGAGCGCAACTTCTCGATCTCTCCCCAATTCCTCGATCGTGACATATATCACAAACCCTCTTCCACTTTTCCGCATAGTTTTCAGGTTGAGAAATGTCATTCAGTGAAGGTGTCAAAGTAGTCACTTAGTGTCATTACCAGTCACTTTAGACATTTTCCCCTGCTGGTCGAGGGTGATTTTAGCATCCTTGTTCACATTTGTCATTGTCATTTATGCGTATAAAAGGCAAACAGAAGCCATCGCTCATCCCCTCTCCCGCGTGGGGTGAGCGTGGGGTGAGTGGATTCATTTCTGGTCACTCTTGGGCGCTTTCTGCTGAAATGAAGCCATCGCGACCTCGCGTTTTGTAAAGGCACCAGGTCGCTACAGCTGGTTCGAACCCAGCTAGGACCACTTGTTTAGC
>JGI2924J29684_1077885_pt1 | contig 24636 bp, 20 predicted proteins | sample BenlonsequencITS_FD_29684 | JGI IMG/M metagenome (IMG submission 29684)
GAAAGGCGGGCCGCCGCCGGATACTGCTCGACCTCTTTGCGAACGGCCTCGGCGAGCTCGGCGGGCTCGGGCGGGCGCTCGCCGAGCTGGTACGCGACGCCGAGCCCGCCGCCGAGGTCGAGCACACGCAGCGTCGGTATCGGCCCGAAGCCGCGGACCGCTTCGTCCGCGAACGCGGCCACGCGCTGCGCGGCGAGCCGGAAACCGTCCAGCTCAAGGATCTGCGAACCGATATGGCTGTGGAAACCGATCAGCCGCAATCTCGGGCGGGCGAGCACCCGGCGCACCGCCTCCGCCGCAGCGCCCGAAGCGACCGAGAAACCGAACTTCTGGTCCTCGTGGGCGGTGGCGATAGCCTCATGCGTGTGCGCTTGGACGCCGACGGTGAGACGGACAAGGACATCCTGTTCCCGTCCCAATTCCGCGCAAGCGGCGTCGAGGCGCTCGATCTCCTCGAAAGAGTCGAGCACGACCGCCTCGACGCCGACGTCGACCGCGCGGCGCAGCTCCGCGACGGACTTGTTGTTGCCGTGCAACGTCATCCGGTTGGGCGGGAACCCGCCGCGCAAGGCGATGGCCAGCTCCCCCCCGGAGCAAACGTCCAGCGCGAGGCCTTCCTGGTCGAGCCAATGCGCGAGCTGCCCGCTGAGGAACGCTTTCGAGGCGTAATGCACGTTCCTGGGGCCGAGGGCTTCGGCCCACCGGCGGCATCGGGTGTGGAAATCGTCCTTGTCCACGACGAAAAGAGGGCTGCCGTAGCGTTCGATCAGCTCGTCCACGCGCACGCCTGCGAGCCGGACGGCTCCGTCGGCGCCGCGGGCCGCGTGCTTGGGCCACACCTCAGGGGCTAATGCGGCGAGCGGAGCCGCAGTTTGTTCCACCGGAGTCACGAGGTGCCATCTTACGGGGTTGCGCGAACACGATGACCAGTTGGGACCCGTTGTCGATCAGGTTGGAAAGCGTTTTTGCGCCAAAGCCGCCATGGGGTAGGATGAACCGTCCCAATCGCTACACACGCCTCCGTAGCTCAGGGGATAGAGCGTTCGCCTCCGGAGCGAAAGGTCGCAGGTTCGAATCCTGCCGGAGGCACCAGGATCTGGGAAACAGGAGGGCGTCATCCCGGGGAAGTTCTTTGGCGCGGAAATTCTGCCTCTCGGAAATGCTCTGTCCGCGGCCGCTCGACGCTCCTGCGCTCGGAGCACGGACACCGGGGCGAAAAAAGGGGGCGGGCTGTGGAGCAGGGTTGGGAATTGGCCGGGGCGAAAGCCGCGATCCTCGGCCGGAAAGTCACCGGGGTGCAGATCGGCGACTCGACAGACGATCTTGTTCTTCTGACCGATCGAGGGCCGGTTCGGCACGCGTTGTCCGACGGTCAGTGCTGCCCGAGCGTTATCGAAAGCATCACCGGGGTCCGTGCCCTGTTGGACGGCGGGCCGGTGGTCGACGTGGAGATTGCTCAGGAAGACCTGTCCGGAGGCAACGGGTACTGGTGCGACCGCACGCGAATCACGTTCATCACCGAGGACAGCGGCCATGCGCGACAGCGGACTGTGGTCACCGCGGACAACAGTCGCCTCGGAGTCACGGTCATGGCGCTCGATCCGCACGAGGCGGTGTTCGCCGAACGGCGCTTCATAGAAGTCGCCGGCGACTATCAGAAGGCGCCGTGGCACGAGGCCTGAGCGCGTGTGGCCCGCTGTGCAGAACGACAAGCGTTCCTTGAGGCAATTTTCCTGCGGCAGCAGACTCGGTCAGCCGAGTCCGCTGCCGGGCATTCCCGGCTCCCTGTGGTGCGGGAGCGGGAAAGACGCCACAATGGAAGGCCGGGTCCGCACAGGACGCGAAGCGCTCGGCGCGTCGGGGCGCTGGAGATCGAGGGAACCGAAACCGACGCCAGCGCGTCTAAGATAAAAGCGGACCGAGACGAAAGGGGAACGGATCATGACGATTCCGTCCGGCAAAGGCGCCGACGGCGAGCATTTCGCCTTCGACGCCGACCAGGCCGCCGCCGCAGGGAACACGATCGACGCGCTCGCGGAACGCATCCGGGAACTGCCCCGGCTGGCGCAGGCGCAGAGCGGAACCCCGAATCTCGGCTCGGACCGGGTGAGCAAAGCCATCGCGGACGTCATCGCCGCGCAGAACGACCTCATCACCGCTGGGGCGGCGCACCTTTCGGAGAGGCTGCAACGCGCGGCGGGCAATTTCGCTTTCTCCGCCACAACGGTTCGTGAAACCGAGTCCACCAGCGCCACATCGCTGACGGCGCTGCCGACAACGCAAGCGTAGTGCTCATTTCGACGAGGACGGCGGGCACGAACGTGAGCGAACCGACTGAGGAAGCCTCCGCATGGATGTCCCAGCTCAGCCCGGCGACGCTGGAGCTGGCGTACGAGCTGTTAGAACGCCAACAGCGCCGCCATGAGTTCCTCGGCAGCCTGCACCGCCGCCGCGTCGTGCTCGCGACCCCGGACAACGCGGTGCGCTTGGAGACCAACTACTTGTTGCTCCCCCAGAGCGTGGGCCTGCGCGATCACAACGCCTTCGCGCCGTACGTGACCCACGCGCTGCGCCTCACCGCGATGCGGGCGAGGCTGATCGTCGCCGAGGAGGAAGAGGCCAGCGGAAACGGGCTCGGCGAGGCGGCCCCGTTCTTTCCAACGGCGCCCGAGGAAAATTCGCCCCTCGACCCTGGGGCGTTCCCGGCAGAGATGGCGGAGAACACGGCGAACCCCGAGTTCGCCGAAGAGTTCCGCGCGTATGTCCGCGCTGGTTTCTCCGCCGCGCCCCCGGCCCGACCTGTCAGGCGGCCGACGTTGTCCCTGAACTTCGACACGCCGAGGGGCGAGATCGGGGTGACGGTGGACCGGGTCGGCCTGCCGACGCACATTTTCTCGCGCCTGCAGAAACAGCACTCGGAGAGCATCCTGTGGATGGCGCACGAAGGCGCGCGGCGAATGCTCCAGCGCCTGCGCGATGAGACACAGGAACTGCGCAAAAGCACGTACGAACTCGCCGACGTCGCGGCAGGGGCTCCGAAATTCGCGGACCTCGACCCGCAGCCCGAGTTGGCGGGCCCGAACTTCACCGACGAGTACGAGCAGGAACGGCACGGCAGGTTCGTCGCGTCCCTGCGGGAGCTGCAGGAGGAGTCAGAAGCATGACCACCATAGGAAGCCAATTCGACCAGTTGGCGGCGCTCATCATCGGCAAGAACAAAATCGAAGTGGAATGGAGCTTCTTCGCGCAGCTCCAGCAAAGCCGGGGCGGGCTGCCGCAGGCTGTGAACCAGGCCCTCGACGGCGTGAACTCGGTCAACAGCGGTTCCGCGCAATGGTGGTCCGGCACATCGCACGACGCGGCCTCGGACATGCTCACCAGCGTCGTCAGCGGGGACGACACGTCGCTTTCCAAATTCTCCGACCAGTTGGCGCAACAGAACGCGCAGAACCAGCACCTCGGCGAGCTGGTCGGTCAGGCGAAGGACGACATGCACCGGATCGTCCTGAGCGCGTACGACCAGATCGGACAGCTCGGCGCGAGCGGAGCCTCTGGAACCGGCGGCTACGGGCCGCAAGCGATGTCGGTCATCGACAACGCGAAGAAAGCTGTGGACGACGTGGTCCTGGTGTTGCTCGGGCAGATCCGAGGCGCGCGCGACTCCGCTCAGGAGACGGCGAACCGCTTCACAAGCGGCAAGACCGGCGGCAAAGAAGCCGAGGGCCATGAGCAGGCCCACGACGACCTCCTGGCTCAGGGGAACCAGCTCAAGATCGCCGCGCCAGAGGCCGGCCACAACAAAGACGGCTCCGCCGCGGCCGACACCAAGGACAACGACGGCCGCGCCGTCGCCGCGACCGCGCACGCCAACGGCAAGACAGCAACAGCCGTCGAGGGCAAGGACAAAGACCGCGACCTCGTCGCCGGCGCCAAGCACGACAACGGCGCTCAAGCACCGAACGCCTCCGTGTCCAAGGACAAGAAGGACGCCAACACCGAACCCGACAGCTCGAAGACCACGAGCACGACGAAGCCGGACGGGACCCCGCAGACCAACGACGAAGCCCTCGCAGCGGCTCGGGGCAGCGACGAGCCAGACAAAGCAGGCGGCGAGCCCCGCGCCGACACTGGAGGCAGCAGGAGCGACGGCCCGAGCTACTTCGGCGGCGGCAACGGGGGCGCTGGCCTCCCCGGCGGCCCAGGCGGCGGGGGGCCAGGAGGCGGGGGCGGCTTCGGCGGCGACCACGGAGGCTTCGGCGGGGGGCCAGGAAACGGTCCAGGCGGCTTCGGCGGCGACCACGGGCAGGGCAACCAGGGCTCCCAAGTGCAGACCCCTGCGGACAACCGGGGCCAAAACACGCTTTTCCACACCACACCGAGCGCCTGGGACCACACCGCGAACCCGACCGGCGCGATAGGAGAAACGCACGCGAACCCGACATCCGGACCGCTGACCGCTCCGCAGAGTTCGACTTCCCTGTCGACCAACCCGCAAAGCGGCGCCACGAACAGCAGCAACACCCCGAACAGCGGCAACCCGGCACAGCCCAACAGCGCAGAAGCCCGGCAGTCGCCCCACGCGCCGCAGGGGGGCAGCCCATTGGCAGGCACGCCCGCAGGCGCCCAAGGGCCGCTGGGCCAGCTCGCCAACGCCGCGACGCAAGCGGCGGGCCCGATCGGCAACATCGCGGGCACGGCGGCAAGCATTGGCGGCAACATCGCGGGCGCAGCGACCTCGCTCGGCCAAACCGCAGCGCCGCCTGTCTCTTCGGCTCCCGGCACGGGCGGACCAGGCTTCCCCGGTTCCGAGTTCAAACCTGCTCCGGGCAATGTCACTTCGACGAACTTCGCAGGAAGCTCCGGCGTCGGCGCGCCGACCCCTCCCCCGCCGCCGCAGCACCAGGCTCCTCCGCCACCGCTGCCCCAGGCTCCTCCGCCGAACGCGCCCCTGCCGCCGAACTCGGCCGCGCCCCCTGCGGCCGCGCCGATGCAGAACTCGGGCGGCGCGCCGACAAGCCCGATGAGCAGCGCCTACCCGATGACTCCTTACAGCGGGGGCGGCCAGGCCGCTCCGTCCGGCGGCCGAAACCACCGAAGCGGCGGCCCTGCCCCGTGGCGGGCGGACTCGCGCCACAGTGGGCCGAACACGATCAATCCGCTCAATAGCAACCACCCCAACCAAGACGCGATCGACGCGATCACCCGCCTGCTCCGGTATGTCCTGGGCTCTGACTGGTCCGCTCGCGAGGGCTATCCGCCTGGCGTCAGACCGGCGTACGCCATCGCCGCGCACGCCGACCACGATGAGATCGTGCACTTCTTCTTCTTCACCAACCAAGGCCGAGGATGGGTGCCTCCGGGCGTCGTCGTGCCGGGGTCTGTTCGGCTCGGCTGGGAAACGGTGCCTGCGACTGGACGGGGCGCGATCCTCGGCCGCAGCGACCCCGGCCTGCAGGCGCTGCGCCACTTCGAGGCCATGTCGGCGGAGCACATCGCCAGCGGGCGGCGTTACCGGCTGATCGCCGTCGCCACAAGCATGGAGGTCCATGACGAGCTGAACACGGGCGTCCTCCGGGCGAACGACAACATCGTCGGCGACGCCGCGCTCGCAGCCGAGCCGAGGTTTGTCGATCCGGCGACCTGCACGGGCAGCAAGCCGGCCGAGGACACGCCGGACCTGTTGCACCGGTTGCAGACCGTCGCGCCGGAGGCGCACAAGCGCCTCTGTGCCTTGCTCGCCGAAAAAGCGGACGTCTCCCAGCTCGCCATGGATCTGGCCATCGACACAGTCGAGGCTTCGTTCGCGTACGACCGGCCCGCGTTCTTGGACGTCGTCGGCGCGCTCAAACGCAACGAGCCAGTCACAGACAGCATGGTCGAGGCCTTGCGCGACGACGTCCTGGCCGCTGTGGCGAGCGCGGAGATCGAGCGGAACCAGCAAGAGAGCAAGCCGCTGGCGGACCAGAAACTCGTGAAGTACGCGAGCGACCACACAAGGATCTCCGCAGGGGTGGCCCTTTTGGCCCTTTTGGAAGGCGATGAAGAGTCCGTGCTCGACATCGCGTACGAGCATTACGCGACCAACGCCCGACCGGACAAGATCATCCGCTTCATCGACCGGGTCGCCCCAAGCGAACCTGCCACCTCGTAGCCAGTATGCTGTCGTCTATGCCACACATCCTCACGAAGGCGGCGCTCATCGCTTCGCTCGCCATGGGCGGCGCGCTCGTCCCTGCGGGGGCAGACCCGGTCGCGCCGACCGGCCCGTGCCCGATCATGCTCAAGGCGGTGGACGATAGCGCCGCGGCGCTCAAACCATTCCGCCAGCGGATCGACGTCGACGGGTGGAGCTACGACGACCCCGGCATGGAATACCTCGCGGACGGAGTCTGGACCAAGATCCGCAAAGCGCGCGACACTGTGGCCTACCTCCCGGACAACGGCTTCCCGCAGTGGTGGACGAACCTCGCCCACCGCTATGTGAGCAGATCCAGCGCGTTGGCGGAGACCATCCGCATCCGCGCGATGCCCGACCTCGACCGTGAGGACATCTACTTCTATCTCGCGAAATACGACGACGTCGCGACCGATGTCGTGGGCGTCTGCACGAGCCCCGACCCAGAGGCGAACTTCTAGCCTCTGCGTTCGCGGAATTTTCCGCCGCCGCCCCGAGGGGAACCATCTGGCGGACCATCGCCTTCTCGCCCCCCGTGCCCCATCGTCAGGATTTTCCTGACAACCGCACTGTGGCTCCCACACCGGCGAACCGGTCTGGATAACAGGTCAACACGATCACTTGGCCTGTGGCCGCGGCTAGTGTTTCTCGCATCTTCGCCAAACGGCTCGGGTCGCTGTGGCCGAGCGCGTCGTCGATGACGACCGGCGCGCCCGCAAGCGGGTCGACCAAGTTCGCGCACGCGAGCCGCACCAACATACCGAGCTGCTCTTTGGCTCCTTCGGAAAGCGAATCGAAGTCAACGGTCACCCCATCGAGGGTGCGGGTCTCGACGCGCAACTGCCCATCGAGCTGCACCGCGAAGGAGTCGCCGAAAACCGACCTGCCGAGCTTGTTGATGGCCTGCTCCAAAGGAGCGGCGTAGCGGCTCTGCGCGGCGTCACGGCGCGCGGACACGGTCTCCCACAGCAATTTCGCGGCGCGGGCACGTTCTGAAACGCGCTCCAGTTCTTCTTGCGCGTGCGCCAACTGCGTGCTCGCCGCGTCGCACGCCTCCTGATGGCCCGACCGGGCGCCGACCGAGAGCCGACCCGCGGCTTGCGCGATGTCCTCACGGACCGAATCGAAACGACTGGCCAACGCCGCGTCCGCGCGCTCGGCGGCCGCAACTGCGCCGCGAGCCGACTCCAGGTCGGCCTCGGCCGCTCGTGCCCGGAGCTCGGCGAGGGCGTTGCGCCCTTGCTCGGCCGAAGCCGCACATCGCAGCACGCGCTCCTTGAGCGCCTCGTCGCACTCATGCTCCCGGGCCTGGCCAAGCCGCTCCGCGGCCTTCTCCAACTCAGCCTTCGCCGTGGACTCGCGCGCTTGGACCTCGCGGGCTTTCGCCTGGAGCCATTCCTGCGCCTCAGCCTCCGCGTCGGGGGCGCCCGCGAGCTCGGCGCGCAGGGAGCGAACTTGTTCTTCGACCTCCTCGTGCGTTCGGGGGCCGAGCAACGCGGTCAGCGCCAGGGTGCGCTGTTCCAGCTCCGCGTGCAGCGCCGCCCGTTCCGCGAGGCGCTGCTCCACCTCGGCGGCAGTCGCAGAGCCCGCCCGCGCCAACGCTGCGGCCAGAGCCTCCCTGGCCTGCTGAAGCCGAACCTGAACGCCCTCCCCTTGGGCGCCGGGGGCGATCCGCAGGGTGAGCACGTCGGGCACCGTGAGGATCAGCGTGTCCAACACGGCCCGGCGCAGCGAAGATCCAGCGGCGGCTTCGACTTGTTCGTCGTTGATGCGAACCTGCTGCGGCGCATGGAAATCAATGTCGACGGCAGCAGAGGCGGCGAGCGCCTGCGCCTCCGCGACTTCCGCTTGCCGCGCCGCTTCCTGGGCTTTCTTCGCGAGCTGCGGGTCGATCGCGCTGACAAGCGCCGACTTCGCCCGCTGCTGCGCTTTCGCCGCGTGGGATGCTTGCTCGGCCAAGTCTTGCAAACGGGCCAGCTCTGCTTGTGCGCGTGCGCGCTGCGCCGTCCGGTCGGCGACCATGCTCTTGGCGGTGGCGGCGAAACCTTCGACAAGGCGCTCCCCCTGCGCCACGAGGTCGCGCAGTGCGCGCACGCGCTCCTCATGCTCGATGATGAGCCGCTCGCGTTCTGCTTGTGCTTGCGCCGCGGCCTGGGCTTGGGCCTCGGCGAGCGCGGCGCGCTGAGCGGCGAGGTCGGATTCTGTTGCCAGCCCGCGTGCGGCCTCACAGCGCTCACGGGCGCGCGCGAGCGCCTGGGCCGCTTCTTCCCGCTCCGCCGACAATTCCTTGAGCTGGGCGGACAACGCCTCATGGCGCGCGACGTCGGCTTCGACGGACTCCAGCGCCGCGCGCGCCTCAACCTGCCGGGCCTGCGCTGCGGCGGCGTGCTCCTGGGCCGCGCGCAGCTCGCCAGTCGGCTTGCCGCCGGGGGTGAAGTACCGGCGCAGCTCGGCCTCGATCTTCGCGAGCAGCGTCGTCTCTGTGCCGGAGAGCGTCACCGGACCCGCCGCCGCGTCCAGGGCCTTGAGCAGCGCCGGGCAGCCGTCGACCTCCACTTGCCCGCGCGCGGTCTGCAGCATGCGCAATGCTTTCCACAGGGCGAGGTCCACCGTCGAGCCGAGCATGGACTGCGCCCGCTCGTGCGCGGCCTCCCCGGTGAGCTGTTCCCGTTTGGGCGCGAGGACGGTGAGCACCGTTGACGGCTTCTTCAGCCACTGCTTCGCGTACACGAAGCGGTACGGGCCGCTCTGCACCTCGGCTTCCACGAACGGAGCGGCGTCCGCGCCTTTGGGGGCGATGGCGCGCAGTTGTTTGGTCTTGGAGGAGTCTTTGACTTCGAACAGCAGGTCCAATGCCTCGACCATGGAGGACTTCCCGGCCTCGTTCGGACCCTCGACCACAGTCGCGCCCTGCGCGGCGAAGACGACCTCGCGATGGCGCACGCCCCGGTAATGGGACAGCACGAGCCGGTGCAGCCTCATTGCGCCACGCCCCCGCCGACCGGGCTGTTATCTGCTGCGCTCAACCGTAAGAGCAGGCCCAACGCCCGCGCTGCGTCCCCTTGCCCTGCGCGGGCCTGCTCGACGAGCTCGGCAACCGCCTCGCCGACGAAACCGCTGAAACCGGAGAACTCCTCGTCGTCGGGAACTGTCGCCAGCTCGGTGTGGCGCCGCCAGAGTTGCACACTGGCGAACAGCCTGCTGTGCCGCGAGAGGACTTCGTCCAGATCGGCGCGTTGCGCGACCGAGAGCGCGCCGCGCAACGCCAGCCGCAGGACGGTGCTGTCCTTGTCCGCGATTTCCGACAACGCGCTGTCGAGCGACGCGATGTCCGCAGCCCCGTTCACGTCGTGTCGCTGCGTGCAAAAACGCCATCGGGCCACCCGCCTCGGCGTGACGTCCGCCCGATCCCCGTCGAGTTCGACCACCAGGACCGCGCCGGAGTCCGTCTCGACATCGTCGAAGTTGGTCGGCTCCGGGCTGCCCGAGTACCAGACGCGGTCCGTCACGCGGGTCGTGGAATGCCGGTCGCCGAGCGCCACATACTGCACGGGGGCCCGCTCCAGGTCCGCCAACCGCATCACGCCCGGAGCGTCCAAGTCGGGTGAGAGCGCGTCGACCGCGCCGTGGGCGACGAGCACCCGCAGAACGTCCCCGCCCAGCCCGTCGGCCTGGGCGAGCGCCGCCAGCGCGGGCGGGGACTCGGGCCGTTTGCCGCGCCACGGCGCGGCGAGGAGCTCGACTCCGGGGCGCACCTCGCGCGAGGAGTCGAGCACGACCACGTTCGGCGGGCATTCGGCCTGGAATTGCGCGCTGGTGTAGAGAGAACCGGCGCAGAGCGGGTCGTGGTTGCCGGGCAGCAGGTAGAAATCGACCTGTGCTTGACGCATCGCCTCCAAGGCGCGGCTGAGCGTCATCGGCGCGAGTTGGTTGCTTTCGAAGACGTCGCCGCACACCACGACGAACTCGCAGCCCTCTCCGACTGCGAGCTCGCCGATGGCGCGGATCGTCGCGAGCCGCGCCGCCGTGTACCGAGATTGCGCCTCTTCGTCCAGGAAATGCCTGGTCATGCCGAGCTGCCAATCTGCAGTGTGCACGAAACGGACCATGCGGACATGCTACGGCGGCCGACCGACAGCATGTGGCAGGCTGGACACGAGCTGAGGTATGACGCCGTGACAGCGCCCGGCGGAGGGCGCGTAGGATCCTTGCACGGATATATGAGGAGCAACAGGTGAGCACTATCAGAGAGCTGGGACACTTCGTCGACGGCAAGTCTGTCGAAGGCGCCTCTGGCCACTTCGGCCAGGTCTACGACCCGAACACCGGCGCGGTGCAAGCACGGGTGGCCCTGGCCGACCAGGCGGAGACCGAGGCCGCCATCGCCTCGGCGCAGGCGGCGCAGCCGGGATGGGCCGCGTGGAACCCACAGCGCCGGGCTCGGGTGCTGCTGAAATTCCTGCAGCTCATCGAGTCCGAACGGGACGAGCTCGCCAAACTGCTCTCCAGCGAGCACGGCAAAACTCTCGCGGACGCGCAGGGCGACATCCAACGCGGCCTTGAGGTGGTGGAGTTCGCCGCGGGGATACCGCATCTGCTCAAAGGCGAGTTCACCGGCTCGGCGGGGACGGGCATCGACACGCATTCGCTGCGCCAGCCGCTCGGCGTGGTGGCCGGGATCAGCCCGTTCAACTTCCCCGCGATGGTCCCGCTGTGGCAGTTGGCCCCGTCGATCGCGTGCGGCAACGCCTTCGTGCTCAAACCCTCCGAGCGAGACCCCTCGGTGCCCTTGCGGATCGCGGAGCTCTTCCTGGAAGCGGGCCTGCCGCCCGGAGTGCTCAATGTGGTCAACGGCGCGCACACAGCAGTGAACACCCTGCTCGCCGACCCGCGTGTGGCAGCTGTGGGCTTCGTGGGCTCCACTCCGGTCGCCGAGCACGTCTACCAGACGGCGAGCGCGGGCGGCAAACGGGCGCAATGCTTCGGCGGCGCGAAGAACCACATGGTCATCATGCCGGACGCGGACCTCGACGCAGCAGTGGAAGCGCTGCTCGGCGCGGGGTACGGCAGCGCCGGGGAGCGGTGCATGGCGATTTCGGTGGCGGTGCCGGTCGGCAAGGCGACGGGCGACGCGCTCGTCGCCAAGCTCCTTGAGCGCGCCAAAAGCCTCAAAGTCGGCCACAGCTTCGACGAGAGCGCTGACTACGGCCCGCTCATCGGCCCGGACGCGCTCGAGAGGGTGCGCGGCTACATCGACGTCGGCGTCCAGGAAGGCGCGCAACTGGTGCTCGACGGCCGAGGCCTGTCGTTGGCCGGGCACGAGAACGGGTTCTTCCTCGGACCCTGCCTGTTCGACCATGTGACCGCGCAGATGCGCATCTACCGGGAAGAGATCTTCGGCCCGGTGCTGTCGGTGGTCCGCGTGGACGACTACGAGAGCGCCTTGCGCCTGCCGAGCGAGCACGAGTTCGGCAACGGCGTGTCGATCTTCACGCGCAGCGGCGACGTCGCCAGAGATTTCACCGACCGGGTCCAAGTCGGCATGGTCGGGGTCAATGTGGCGATTCCGGTGCCGGTGTCCTACCACGTCTTCGGCGGTTGGAAACGCTCCGGGTTCGGCGACCTCGGACAGCACGGCCCGGACTCGATCCGGTTCAACACGAAGACGAAGACCGTGACCTCGCGCTGGTCCGAGGGAGGGGGAGCCGCCGCCCGGACCGGCGGGCCCGCTGCGTCGAGCTTCGTCATCCCCACCATGCAGTGAGCGAAGGAGCACACCCATGAGCACCGCCGTCGCCTTCATCGGCTTAGGGCAAATGGGCGGACCGATGTCCGCCAACCTGGTGAAAGCAGGATTCGACGTCGTCGGCTACGACCTCTCGCCAGACGCCCTGCGACAGGCCGAAAAGGCCGGAGTCGCCATCGCGCCCGATATCCCGACGGCGGTGGCAGGAGCCGAATTCGTCGTGAGCATGCTTCCCACTGGGCAGCATGTGCTCGACGTCTACGCAGATCCGGCGTTCTTCACCGCGACCAGACCGGACACCTTGTTCATCGACAGCTCCACCATCGCCGTCGACCAGGCCCGCCAGGCGGCGGAACTCGCCCAAGCCGCAGGGCGCGCTGCGATCGACGCCCCTGTTTCGGGCGGCGTCTTCGGGGCGCAGAACGCCACCCTCACCTTTATGGCAGGCGGCGACGAGGCGGACGTCGCCCGGGCCAAGGGACTGTTGGAAGGCATGGGCAAGCGCGTCGTGCATTGCGGCGGCCACGGCAGCGGGCAGGCGGCGAAGATCTGCAACAACATGGCGCTGGGCATCTCGATGGTCTCGATCTGCGAGGCGTTCGTCCTCGCGGAAAAACTCGGCCTGGACCCGCAGGTGTTCTACGAGGTCGCGTCGACCTCGTCCGCGCAGTGCTGGGCGCTGACCACGAACTGCCCCATTCCCGGGCCGGTGCCGGCGAGCCCCGCGAACCGGGACTACCAGGGGGGGTTCGCGACCGCCCTCATCGCGAAAGATTTGGCGTTGGCGGCAGACGCCGCCGACTCGGTCGGCACGGCCACCGAATTCGGGCGCCTCGCCGCGCAGTATTTCCGCCAGCACGCCGACAACGGCTCAGGGAAATTGGACTTCTCGTCGCTGCTGCTGGCGCTTCGGGAACAAGCAAAGAGCGCGACATGAGCCAAGGCCCCCTCACCGGAGTCCGTGTTCTGGAGTTCGCGGGCATCGGCCCCGGCCCGCACGCGGCATTGTTGTTGGCGAACCTGGGCGCGGACGTGGTGCGGGTGCAGCGGCCGGGTTACCTGTTGCCAGACCAACAGCTGCGCGGCCGCCAGATCGTGCTCGCCGACCTGCGCGAGGACGATCAGCTCGCCAAAGTCAAAGGCCTGGTCGAACGCGCCGACGTGCTCATCGAGGGATTCCGTCCCGGCGTGATGGAACGCAACGGCCTCGGCCCCGAGGAATGCGCGGCGCTCAACCCGAAGCTCGTGTACGGCCGGATCACCGGCTGGGGCCAGGACGGGCCCCTCGCCGCCCGGGCGGGCCACGATCTCAACTATTTGAGCCTGACCGGCGTGCTCCATGCCATCGGTCCGGCCGAGGCCCCGCCGCCGCCCCCGCTGAACATGGTCGCGGACTTCGGCGGCGGATCGATGTTCCTCGTCCTCGGAATCTTGGCGGCCCTTGTGGAACGCGAGCGCTCCGGCCGGGGGCAGACCATCGACGCCGCCATGGTCGACGGGGTGAACGCCTTGTCGCACCTGATCTGGGCGCTGCGGTCGGTGGGGTTTTGGAACGACGGGCGCCAGAACAACTTCCTCGACGGAGCCGCCCCGTATTACCGCACCTACACCACCTCGGACGGGAAATATTTCGCGGTCGGGGCGATCGAGCCGCAGTTCTACGCCGAGCTGCTCGCAAAGCTGGGGCTGGCGGGCAAGGACATCCCCGAACAAGGCGACCAGGATGGCTGGCCGCAGCTGCACACAACGTTCGAGGAAGTCTTCCGGACCAAGACCAGGGACGAATGGGCCGCTGTTTTCGAGGGCTCCGACGCGTGCGCGACTCCCGTGCTGACCTTCGAGGAAGCCTCGCGCCACCCGCACATGGCAGCGCGCGGCAATCTGGTGGAGCTTGCGGAGGGCGTCCTGCCGCAGGCGGCGCCCCGGTTCTCCAGGACGCCGGGCGCGCTGGCCGGGCCGCCGCCGCAAGAGCCGAGCGACGCCGATCAGATCTGGCGCTGAGCGGGCGCGCGGCCCTGGGCAGAGGCCTGCCCCGGACGCCGCAGGACCCCTGTGCGCTGGACAGCAGCTGAGCGCGGTGCGACGATAAGGCCATGGTCTCCCTCTGGCGCGTCTGCGTCTTCGCCATCGCCGCAGCTGCGCTGCCCGCCCCTGCGAGCTGGAGCGATCCGCCGTTGTTCGCGGCGGAGAAAGTCGACACGCTCCTGTTCAGCGTCGCCGAACTCAATGACATCACTGCCAAGCTGCGCCCAGGCCAAACAAACGTCTTCCGCGGCGACGGGCCCACGCAGGAGAAAAAATTGGACGCGTCGTCCCAGCACAATGGCGCCGTTCCCCCAGGGGCGTGGACCGCGTACCTTTCGGCGACATACGAAGGGCAGCTCAACGCCGCGCCGGCGCCGGACGGCGCGAGCGCCGACAGCGGCGGCGACGGCAACGACGACACTGCCGAACAGGCGGCGGCGGACGAGATCACAGCCCTGAAGAACCATGTCACTGTGGGGCTGAACGCGACGGTGTACTCAGACGAAGCCAGCGCCGGGCAAGCTTTCGCCGCGCTCCGCGCGCAGACCAACGCGGACGATGCCGTCCCCGACGCCGCGCAATGGCAGACCAGCTTCTCTTTCCCGCCTCGTGGCGGCAACACGCCTGTCTTCCATGAGGCCCGCCGAGGCGGGAACGTCGTCTTTGAGGTCTCCTCGACCATGAGCAACGGAGCCGAGTACGTCACCGCGCTCGCGGATCGCATGGCGCAGCACGAGCAGGGGTGAGTTCGGCTATGTGACGCCTGCCGCGTCCATGCCCTTGAGCTCTTTCTTGTATTCCGCCAACTCGTCGCGCAACCGGGCCGCGAGTTCGAAGCGCAGTTCGCGCGCGGCGGAGAGCATCTGCTCGTTCAATTCGTCGATGAGCGCGACCAGCTCGGTCCTCGGCGTGGTCCCCGCCGAGGTTTTTTTCTTCGAGGGCTTCTGCGGCGCCTTCGCGCTTTTCGCGTCGGCGGTGTCCTCGGACTCCTCGTAGACCCGGTCGAGGATGTCGGCGATCTTCTTGCGCAGCGGACGGGGGTCGATGCCGTTCTCCGTGTTGTAGGCGATCTGTTTCGCGCGGCGGCGTTCCGTCTCGTCTATGGCGTTGCGCATGGAGTCGGTGATCGTGTCCGCGTACATGTGCACCTCGCCGCTGACGTTGCGGGCGGCGCGGCCGATGGTCTGGATGAGGCTGGTGGTGGAGCGCAAGAAGCCTTCCTTGTCCGCGTCGAGGATGCAGACCAGAGAAACTTCGGGCAGGTCGAGGCCTTCGCGCAGCAGGTTGATGCCGACCAGCACGTCGTACTCGCCTTGGCGCAACTCTCGCAAAAGCTCGACCCGGCGCAGCGTGTCGATGTCCGAGTGCAGGTAGCGTACCCGTATCCCCAGCTCGAGGAGATAATCCGTGAGGTCTTCGGCCATCTTCTTGGTCAGCGTCGTGACCAGCACCCGTTCGTCTCGTTCGGCGCGCTGGCGGATCTCGTGCACCAAGTCGTCGATCTGCCCCTTGGTGGGCTTGACGACGATCTTGGGGTCGACCAGGCCGGTCGGGCGGATGACCTGCTCCACGAACTCGCCCCCCGCCTGGCCCAGCTCGTACGGTCCGGGGGTCGCCGACAAGTACACGGTCTGACCGACGCGTTCGGAGAACTCTTCCCAGGTCAACGGCCGGTTGTCCACTGCGGAGGGCAATCGGAAGCCGTACTCGACAAGATTGCGTTTGCGCGCCATGTCCCCCTCGAACATCGCGCCGATCTGGGGCACGGTGACATGGGACTCGTCGATGACCGTGAGGAAATCCTCGGGGAAGTAGTCCAACAGCGTCGCCGGGGCGGTGCCGGGGCCTCGGCCGTCCATGTGCCGCGAGTAGTTCTCAATGCCGGAGCAAAAGCCGACTTGCTGGATCATCTCCAGGTCGTACTCCGTGCGCATGCGCAGCCGTTGCGCCTCCAGCAGCTTGCCCTGCGCCTCCAAAACCGCCAGGCGCTCTGCGAGCTCCTGGCGGATCGCCTCCATCACCTGCGCCATCCGCCCCTCGCCGGTGATGTAGTGCGTCGCGGGGAAGATCCGCACCTGGTCCACGTTGGCCACCACGTCGCCGGTGAGCTTGTTGAGGTAGGCCAAACCGTCGATCTCGTCGCCGAAGAACTCGACTCGCACGGCCAGCTCCTCGTAGGCCGGGATGATCTCCACGGTGTCGCCGCGCACACGGAACGTGCCGCGGGTGAACGCCACGTCGTTGCGGTCGTACTGCATGTCGACCAGCAGGCGCAGCAGTTTGTCGCGGCCCGCCTCTTGGCCTTTGGTCAACAGCACGGATCGGTCAAGGTAGGACTGCGGCGAGCCAAGGCCGTAAATGCAGCTCACCGAGGCGACGACGACCACGTCCCGGCGTGAGAGGAGGTTGCGGGTGGCCGAGTGGCGCAGCCGCTCCACATTGTCGTTGACCGAGGAGTCTTTCTCGATGTAGGTGTCCGTCTGCGCGATGTACGCCTCGGGTTGGTAGTAGTCGTAATAGGAGACGAAGTACTCGACGGCGTTTTTGGGCAGCATCTCGCGCAACTCGTTGGCCAGCTGCGCGGCGAGCGTCTTGTTCGGAGCCATGACCAGGGTGGGGCGTTGCAGGCGCTCGATGAGCCACGCCGTGGTCGCCGACTTGCCGGTGCCGGTGGCCCCCAACAGCACGACGTCGCGCTCCCCCGCCTCGATCCGGCGCTGCAGCTCCGCGATCGCGGCGGGCTGGTCCCCCGCGGGCTGGTGCTCGCTCACCACCTCGAAAGGCTGCTGGAGGCGGCGGACTTCGGCGAGCATGCCCGGCGGCACCGCGCCCAACGGGTGGTCGTGCTCGTCCATCTCTCTCGCGAAAGCCATATCCCCAGAGTAGCGAGCGGGTCCGACAATCTGCCCGCGCAGCGGCGCTGTGGCCGCCCGCCCGGGCCTAGGATGGGCGCATGAGCGACGGAACAGCCATGCGCATCGCGGCGGGGCCCATGATCGTCGTCGCGGCCGAACAGCACGAACCGCGTCCGCTCCTGCGTGACGAGGCCGCTCCCCTGATGTTGTCGGAGGCCGTGCGGCGGGCGCTGGGCATGCGGTTGGCGCGCTGGCTCGTGCGCAACGCGAGCGAGCGGCAGATCCCCGGCATATGGGGCTGGACGCTCTGCCGCAAACGGTACGCGGACGACGCGGCCGAACGGGCGTTCGCGGCCGGAGCGCGAGCGGTGGTGCAGCTCGGCGCGGGCTTGGACACCCTCGCGCACCGAGTCGGCTCCCTCGCCTCGGCCAAAGTCTACGAGGTGGACCTCCCCGGTGTCGTCGCGCTCAAACGAACCGCGCTCATCCGGGCCTTCGGCGCAGTCCCCGAGCACATCGTCTTTGTGCCGCTCGATGTGGCCGAGGACAGCCTCGGCGGGGAGCTGGTCGAGGCCGACTGGGCGCCGCAGACGAAAACCCTGTTCCTGTGGGAGGGCGGCACACAATATTTGTCCCGCGACGCAGTCGAGAGAACGCTCGACTTCCTGGGCTGCGCGCGCGCAGGCAGCCTTGTGGCGCTCACCTACGTCCGGGGCGATTTCCTGTCAGGCCGGGAGTCGTACGGGGCCGGGGGTTTCCACCGCAAGAACGTCCGGCAGAAGCAGCTCTGGAAGACCGGTTTCGAGCCGGAAGAGATCGCCGGGGCGCTCGCGCGGCGCGGCTGGCGGATCGTCGAGGACGTCGGCTCCCAGGAGCTCGCCGCGCGCTATGTCGCGCCCAGCGGTCGAAAACTGCCGCTCACCGGGCTTGAGCGGTGGGCGCTGGCGGAAAAAACCTCCCTGCCCGGACTATGACAGCGCTCACCCTTTCCCATCGCGGCGGCGCGCTCACCACCGTTTATGCCGCGCGGGCATGACGCGCCGCGTTCTGGCGCATTTCCCTTCCCGGCCCAGGTCGCGAAAAATAGCAGGCGAGGAGGCAGTATGACCGCATTGCACACGACAGAGGGCGCGCAGGCGCACGCCTGCGGCTCGGCGGGATATCGGGGCGTCACCCTGGCGCTGTTCGCCGCCGGGCTCACCACCTTTATGTCGATGTACGCCACCCAAGCTTTGCTCCCGGCGCTTTCCAGGTCGTTTCGCGTCACGCCCGCCACTGCGGCGCTCTCCGTGTCGCTCACGACCGGCTTCCTCGCGTTGGCGTTGATCCCCGCGGGCGTGCTCTCGGAGCGTTTCGGCCGCACTCGCGTCATGGCCGCCTCCGCGGCCCTGTCCTCGGCGATCGGGCTCCTGCTGCCGTTGAGCCCGACGATGGGCGTCCTGCTGTGCGGGCGGGCGTTGCAAGGGGTGGCCCTGGCGGGAGTGCCCGCCGTCGCGATGGCGTATCTCGCCGAGGAGGTCCACAGCGGCTCGCTCAGCCGCGCGATGGGCCGCTATGTCGCGGGCACGTCCCTGGGCGGTTTGGCCGGCCGGATCATCCCGTCCTGCGCCCTCGACGTCGTGTCGTGGCGGATCGCGATGGAAACCGCCAGCGCGGCAGCGCTCGTGCTCACCGTCCTCTTCATCCGCTCATTGCCGCCATCACGATTCTTCCGCCCAGCGCCGCTCGGGCTCGCAGCCCTGTTCAGGAGCCTTGGCGGGCATCTGCGCGATCCTTCGCTCGGGTGCCTGTTCGCCTTGGGCTTCCTCCTCATGGGCGGATTCGTCACCGTGTACAACTACCTGGGCTACCGGCTCACCTCGGCGCCGTTCTGCTTGTCTGAGACGGTCGTCGGTTTGGTTTTCGTCCTCTACCTCGCGGGCACGTTCGCCTCGGCGCAGGCGGGCAGGCTCGCCGACCGGGTCGGCCGAGCGAAAACTCTCGCCTGGGCCGCTGTCGTCACCGCGGCGGGGCTTGCGATCACGCTGCCCGATTCCCTGTGGGCAGTGCTGTTGGGCATGTTGCTGTTCACGGCGGGCTTCTTCGCGGCCCACTCCACGGCCAGCGGGTGGGTCAGCCGGATCGCGACCCAGAACCGGGCTGGGGCATCGTCGTTGTACCTTTTCGCCTATTACATGGGCAGCGCGCTCGCCGGCGGGTTCGGCGGCTTCGCGTACAGCCGCTTCGGCTGGGACGGGGTCGCCGGGTTCGTCGGAGTGTTCCTGGTGGTGGGGTTCGCGCTGATTTTTTGTCTCACCCGCAGAGCGCGCTCGGGGGTGCGCGCTCTGTGACGCTGTTCGATCACCTCGGCAAGGACCGAGACTTCGGACATGGCGGGAACAGCGCACCGGAGCAGCCCCCGCCAGAAGCTGGCGGGAAAGCGCCGCCAGGAGCGGGGCATCCGCCCGTGCGCGCCGTGCGCCTGACCGGGCGCGGGAAGCACCGCGAGCAACGACATGACGCCTCTTTCCCCACAACTCACCACCATTTCTCCACGTCGCTGTGCCGCCACGTCGCTGTGCCGCCATGCCGCTGTGCCCGCGGCCGCGTGGCGCCCCTTCTCCAATAAGACGTAATCCGCCGCGCATCGGTTCCATCTGCCGAGCAGGAGCCCCGCGAAAGCAAGACAGCGCGAGGCGGCCCTACCGCCGCCCAGCCAATTCTGGTAGCTTCGCCTTCGCCGGTGTAACAACCATCGAAAGGTGCATCATGGCAAATCTGCAAGCAGGCCAGTCCCTCACCAAGGGACAGGTCCTTTCCTCCGACAACGGCGCGTACACGCTGACCCTGCAGGACGACGGGAACCTCGTCCTCTCCGAGGGATCCAACGCGGTCTGGTCCAGCAAGACCCAGGGCCAAGGCGTCATCCGGCTCGACGTGCAGACCGACGGCAACGTCGTGCTGTACACCGGGGACCACGACCCGAAGTGGGCGACGAAGACCAAGGGCGACGTGCACCTTGCGCTCCAAGACGACCGCAATCTCGTCGTGTACGGCGCTGACGGTTCCGCGCTGTGGAACTCGGGCACCGCGACGGACGCCCCGCCGCCAGCAGCCCCCTCCGCCGACGAGGAGCCTGCCGCTCCCGAGCCGCAGACCTACGTCGTCGCGGGAGGGGACACCCTTTCCGCCATCGCGCAGAAGTTCTATGGCGACGCGAACCTCTACCCCAAGATCGCCGAGGCCAACGGCATCGCCAATCCCGACCTCATCAACGTCGGGCAAGAGCTCACGATTCCAGCCCTCTGAGCTGGACGCTCCAGGGCGGCGCCAGCACACCCGGCGCTCGCCGCCCGTGATTTCACGTGAGGCCCCGCAGGCTCGCCTGCGGGGCCTCACGTGATTCGGGGAACTCCATCTGCCCTCGGTTCGTTCTTCAGGTGAGCCGGCGCGTCCGCTCCGGCTCACCGCGACACCCGGCACGGCAAGAAGGAGCGCGCACATGGACACCAGCGCAGTGGCGAAGGCGCAAGCCGAGTTGGCACAGAGCAGCAAGCGCACCGCGGATCTGCTCGACGGCCTCGCCGCCAAGCTCAAGGCTGCCGCCGACGCAGGCGAACAGCACGCGCGAGAGTGGCTGCTCGACCTTCGCGAGACAAGCCTGTCCGTCCGAGAGGAATCCAGCCTCGCCGCGAGCTTGGCCAATATCGCGAGCTTGGGCAACCCCGACGTGATCGCGCAAACCCAAGGATCCCTCGCCGAGCGCCAAGCGCAGTCCGCGACCCTGATCACCCGGCTGAGCGACAAAATGAAGGCCTGCGCCGACCTCGGCGACCTCAACGCGCGGGAATGGCAGCTCGATCTGCGTGAAGCCGCGTTCTCGGCGAACGAGCAGTCCCGTGTGGCTGTCGATCTTGCCCGCGCCGCGACCCAGCCTGCGCCCGTCCCATCTGCGACCGCTCAGCATTTCGCCGCGTCCCCGTACGTCGCGGCGCCCGCCCAACAGCCGTACACGGCTTCTCCGTACACGCAGCCATCGGCCCCTGACTGGCAGCCCTCCCCTGCCCAGCCCCCTGCCGCCGCGCGCTACCAGAGCCCCCAGCAGCAAGGCGGCGGGTTCTTCAGCCGGTTGATGGGCAGCGGCTTCGGCCAGGCGATGGCGATGGGCGCCGGGTTCGCCATCGGCGAGGAAGTCGTCGAGGACGTCATTGACGACATCTTCTGAGCGGCAATGCCCGCCGCGTCAGCCGATGACGCCGATCCCCGTCTCGGCGAGCAGCTGCATGCCGAGCACAACGGCTTGATCTGCGGTGACCTGCGCCCCCCGGAGCGAAGCAACCCCGACAAGACCGTGCAGCGAAGAGCCGCGCAACTCGACCTGGGAGAGCTGCGCCCGCCGAAAGCCCGCCCCGCGCAAATCGGAACGCACGAGGCGCGACTGCGCCAACGCCGCCTCCTGGAAGTCCGCCCCGCGGAGGATCGAGGCCTCCACATGCAGACGTTCAGCCTTGGCCATGCGGAAACTCGCCAGCTCCGCGCCGCAGCTTTCGACCCGGACGTCGCGGAGCCTGGCCCCGCTCAGCGTCAGTCCCGTCATCCGGCAGTCAAGGAACACGGCCCTTTCCAAAAAAGCGCTGTCCCAGATGGCCCCCGAGAGGTCGCAACGGACAAATTCGACATTCTCGCAGCGCAACCGCTCGACCACGAGCCCCGCGAGGCTCGCTTCGACGAGGCGGCTCCGGCGCAGCGTGACGTCCCGCAGTTCGCGCTGCGCCACGAGCGGCCCGCTGGCCTGCACCTCGTCCCAGGTCGCCTCGTCTTCGAGCCGATCCGGGGCCGGGCCGAGCGCTTTGGGGAGCAGCGGCGGCTGCGGCGCAGATTTTCCGGTCACGGCCCGCTGCTCGCTGGCGCAGGCGACCAACCGGTCTCCTGGGCCCACCGCACGGCTCGCGGATAGGCCGTTGCGAACCACGGCTCCTTCACTTGGTCGTCGCCGTCCGCAGGATTGTCCGTCTCCCGCGCCCGCGCTGCTGCGCGCTGCTTGACCGCCAGATACTCGTCCGCGACAGCCGGAGCCGCGCGCAGCCAGTCCCGGAAGAGCAGAGCGAAGCGCTGATTCGGCCAGCCGTCCACGCGAAGATGCAGGTTCGCCGGTCTGCCTGGATCCGCCGAGACACAGAACCGCTTGCGCCAACGGCTCATGTCTTGGTCCGCACTCGCGGCAGCCCCATGGGGATTGTCGTGGTCGACGCCGGGGACTGGGATGAAGCCGATGGCAGCGAGCGGTTCGACGAGTTCGTCCGCGTCCTGCAACGAGGCGACCGTGAGCTGGAGGTCGATCACATTCTTCGCGGCGAGGCCGGGCACGGCGGTGGAGCCGATGTGGTCCGCCCGGACCGCCTTCCCGCCTGCGGCGACCGAGACCCGGGCGATGAGCCGCGCCGCTTGGGCCTGCCAGGTCGGGTCCGGTTCGGCGAGGACATAGGCTTCGGGCGCTGGCGGAGGCGTCCGCGCCAGCACGTGCTCGTGGAACGGCGCAATGCGCTCAGCCCACAGTTCGCGCACTCTTGCGCGGAGGTCTTCGGGCGAGCCGCTGTTGTCCAGCACGATGTCGGCGGCGGCGCGGCGCGCGTCGTCCGAAGCTTGGGACCGTATCCTGGCGAGCGCGTCTTCCTCGCTCATGCCCCGCGCCTCGGTCAGCCGCCGCAGGCGCTCCTCGGGCGGGGCTTCGACAATGACCGCCAGCGAGAAGAACGGCGCGAGGCCCAACTCCACGAGGAGCGGGATGTCGCGGACCACGACCTGCTCGGGCGGGGCGGCTTCCACCAGCTCCTGGCTCCGGGCCGCGACCAGCGGATGCGTGATCGCGTTGAGCTGCGCTCGGGCTTCGTCGTCGCCGAACACTTTCGCGGCGAGCTTCGGACGGTCGAGCGTCCCGTCTTCGGCGAGGATCTCGGCCCCGAACGCCTCCACGAGCTGCGCGAGCCCAGGCGTGCCCGGCTCGACCACTTCTCGCGCGATCTTGTCCGAGTCCACAATGAGCGCGCCGAGCTCCGCGAACACGGCAGCGACAGTGGATTTTCCCGATCCGATTCCACCGGAGAGCCCGATCTTCAGCATGCGGGGAGTCTATCGGAGACCGAAAACGCCGATGGCCACCTGTCGAAACAGGTGGCCATCGGCGTTGCGGGGAAAGCTGTCAGGCTTTCGAGGCGAGCTTCTCGCGCAGCGCCTCAAGCTGCTCTTCGCTGGCGATCCGGCTGCCGGACTCCGGCTCCCCGGAGTCCTGGCGGCCTCGGCCGTTGGACGCGGCGCGGGCCGGGGCGGCTTTGACCGCCGCCGCGAACCGCTCGATCTGCTCGCCGTGGAGCTTCCACAGACGCTCGGACTCGGCGTAGCGGGCCTCCCATTCGGCGCGCTGGGCGTCGAAGCCTTCGAGCCATTCGTTGGTCTCCGAGTCGAAGCCCTCCGGGAAAATGTAGTTGCCGTCCTCGTCGTAGGAGTCGGCCATGCCGTAGCGCGCCGGGTCGAACTCCTCCGGGTAGTCCTCGTTCGCCTGCTTGATGGACAGCGAGATCCGGCGGCGCTCAAGGTCGATGTCGATGACCTTCACGAGCACCGCGTCGTCCACGGCGACCACGGACTCCGGCTGCTCGATGTGGCGCTCGGAGAGCTCCGAGATGTGCACCAGGCCCTCGATGCCCTCGCCGACGCGGACGAACGCGCCGAACGGGACGAGCTTGGTGACCTTGCCCTGGACGATCTGGCCGATGGCGTGGGTCCGGGCGAAGTGCCGCCACGGGTCCTCCTGCGTCGCTTTGAGCGACAGCGAGACGCGCTCGCGGCTGAAGTCGACGTCGAGCACCTCGACGGTGACCTCGTCGCCGACCTTGACGACCTCGGAGGGGTGGTCGATGTGCTTCCACGACAGCTCGGAGACGTGCACGAGGCCGTCCACGCCGCCAAGGTCCACGAAGGCGCCGAAGTTGACGATGGAGGAGATGACGCCCTTCTTGATGTTGCCCTTCTGCAGGCGGTTCAAGAATTCGGTGCGCACCTCGGACTGGGTCTGCTCCAACCAGGCTCGGCGCGAGAGGACCACGTTGTTGCGGTTCTTGTCGAGCTCGATGATCTTGGTCTCGATCTCTTTGCCGATGTACGGCTGCAGGTCGCGCACCCGGCGCATGTCCACGAGGGAGGCCGGGAGGAAGCCGCGCAGACCGATGTCCACGATCAGGCCGCCCTTGACGACCTCGATGACCGTGCCCTTGACGGACTCGTCCTTCTCCTTGTGCGCCTCGACCTCGCCCCAGGCGCGCTCGTACTGCGCGCGCTTCTTGGAGAGGATCAGGCGGCCTTCTTTGTCCTCTTTGGTGAGGACGAGGGCTTCGACGACGTCGCCGACGGAGACGACCTCGCTGGGGTCGACGTCGTGTTTGATGGAAAGCTCGCGGGAGGGGATCACGCCTTCGGTCTTGTAACCGATGTCAAGAAGAACTTCGTCGCGTTCGACCTTCACGATCGTGCCTGACACGATGTCCCCGTCGTTGAAGTATTTGATCGTGGCGTCGATGGCCTTGAGAAGTTCCTCGATGTTCCCGACGTCGTTGACGGCAACAATGGGCGAGGTGGTCGTAGGGGTTGGCATAAGGTTCGGGGACTCCGGAATTTTCTTGAGCTCGTAGGGTCAGGCTTGGACACTCGCCGCACGTCGCGCCTGGTTTCACCCATTCGAAACGCGCGGCAGTGCTTCACTGCCGACGAAAGTCCGCATGCGAAACACAAGTGTGATGCTTTAGAGTACCCGCTCCGAAGAGGAAGAGCAAACTCGCCCAGCCCCCCCCCCCCCCCCCCCC
>JGI2924J29684_1077884_pt1 | contig 24633 bp, 21 predicted proteins | sample BenlonsequencITS_FD_29684 | JGI IMG/M metagenome (IMG submission 29684)
CTATGGTGCCGAATGGCGGAATAGGCTGAAAGAATGATTTGTTGATTTGGATCGTACAAGCCGTCGCAGCTATCTGCTCATGTTTAGTGGTTGGCTTGGTAGAGGTTAACCCCTGAATATGCGCTGGCAACTGAGCATCCTGCCTAATCCGCCTTTGGCGGAGGGTCATATAGAAGGTGCAGGTTGTCACCTGCACCAAAAATGATCTCACACAAAAGGGTAAGTTCCGTAGGAACGGCAGATATAAATGCAAATAGGAACTTTTTTTTATAAGACCATGTCAACATTCGTCCCCCAGAATTATGGCTTGATCCCACCTTTTCGCTTGATCCCCTCCTCCCCCACCTGATCTAAACTAAAAAAGCTATGAAACACCGTTTCATAGCTTTAGTCAATTAACAATAAACCCATAAGTTAAATTTCGGACGTTACCTCTGGGAAATGACAAAGTACTTCAACTACTTTCATCTTTGCCAAACCCCAAATTAGACGCCAATCTTAACGTCCTTGCATTCAACTATGTTAGTTATTCAAATTTATAATAAATACGCATACCAATCCTTGATAAGAAAAATTATTTTTAATTAAAGTGCTTAATAAATAAAATTTTTACATAAGTGGAGTGAAAAAGGTAGTAATAGCACGGACACTAAATAAAAGCAAGCCATAAAATTGAATTCATGCTCCCCGTCCCTGCCTTTCCCGAAAAATTCACCCGTGTAAATGGACACCAATACAGCCCATGAACACCTGCCAACATCTCACCCATTTTCACTATTAGAAATCCCCATTAATTTTTAATTTGCACATCATTTTGATATTAATGCTAACCAAACCAACCAGCATGCAAGTCAACTTTAAGCAGCAAGTGCTGCCACATCTTCTCGGGATTGTTTCATTTTACGTCCTGATCGTATTATACTTTTCCCCGATCGTTTTTGACGGAAAAATGATCTTCCAAAACGACATTCTCCAGTGGGAAGGTTCCGCCAAGGAAATGATCGATTTCCGTGAAGAAACCGGAGAAGAAGCCCTCTGGACCAACAGCATGTTTGGAGGGATGCCTGCCTATCTGGTCAACACCGAATACCCGGGCGACATCAGCAGGGCAGTGATCAGTGCCATTACCCTTGGACTCCCTCATCCGATCAATGGCCTTTTCTTTGGCATGGTCGGCATGTACTTGCTCTTGCTCAGTTTTAGGGTAAGGCCAGCAATCTCCGTCATGGGGGCATGGGCATTTGCCTTTAACACCTTCCATATGCTTAGCTTGGAAGCCGGCCACAATGCCAAAATATGGGCCATTTGCCTGATCCCTTTGATTTTGGCAGGGATCAACATGGCTTTCAATGGAAAAAAACTACTGGGCTTCGCCATCACGGCCTTGGCCCTCATGCTCCAAATCCGCTTCAACCACCTTCAGATCACCTATTACACGCTGATTGTGGTGCTGATTTACGCCATTGGCCAACTGGCGTTTTACATCAAAGAGAAAAGATTACCTGAATTTGGTAAAATTGCCGGGATACTAATAGTCGGTGGACTCATCGCGGTCGGTGCCAATGCCAATCGGCTGATCTCGGTACTGGAGTATGGAAAATACTCTATTCGCGGGGAAAAGTTGTTGGAAGCTTCCGGAGAAAATGACGCTGGACTTAGCAAAGAATATGCTTTCAGCTGGTCTCAGGGAAAGCTGGAATCCCTGACCCTGCTGATCCCCAACTTCTCAGGGGGAGCCAGCCAGGAAGGCTTACCTGATGACTCCAACGCCGCAGAAGCACTTCAACAAAACGGGGTATCGGGCGCTCAGCTCACCAACTTTCTTCAAGGCGCACCTACCTATTGGGGAGACCAGCCCTTTACCGGCGGCCCCATTTATGGCAGTGTCATCATGGCATTCCTATTTGTGATCGGCATCCTTTACGCGCCAAAACGCTTTAGAAATATTTTTGTGGCCATTACGGTGGTATCGCTGATGTTGGCGTGGGGCAAAAACTTGGCTTGGTTTAACTATACACTATTTGATTATCTTCCGGGCTATAACAAGTTCAGAGCCGTTTCCATGGCCTTGGGCATCACCTTGTTTGCTGTGCCTGTTTTGGGATGTATTGGCCTGGAGCATTTGTATGCCGACCAAGACAAACAAAAGAAAACTAAAGCACTGCTGCTTTCTATTGGCATAGTGGGCGGGTTTGTCCTGCTGCTGATCCTACTGGCAGGAGCATTTGGATACAAAGGCGCCGCAGACGCCAGCTTCCCGGGATGGCTGGTCGATGCCTTGCGCGAAGACAGAAAAGCCATGCTCCGCAAAGATGCCCTGAGAAGCTTGGCCTTTATCGTTCCGAGTGCCTTATTGGTTTTCCTTGCCATCAAAGGGAAGGTGAACTACTTCTATGCCACATTGGGAATTGCCATCTTAGTCGTAGCGGATGTCTGGACCATTAACAAGCGATATCTAAACGACGATTCCCTACAGAAAAGCCCTAGCAAAACGTATTTTACCCCTACGCCAGCAGACCAAAAGGTCATGCAGGACAAGGGCTATTTCCGAGTGCTCAACCTCCAAAACACCTTTAAAGAAGCCCGCACCAGCTATCGCTTTCAAAGCGTTGGCGGTTATCATGGAGCCAAAATGAGGCGCTATCAGGATTTAATAGACAGGGTGCTACAGCCGGAAATTTCGCAATTTGTCAAAAAGGCACAGGAGGGAAACTTTGATTATGCAAACCTCCCCGCCCTAAACATGCTCAACACCAAATACATCCTGGCCGGAAACAGTGAAAAAGCCGTCTTCCAAAACCCTGAAGCCAATGGCCCAGCTTGGTTCCCACAGGAGATTATCGGCGTAAGCAGCAATGAAGAAGAAATCAACAAACTCTCCCAATTAAACACCAAAACCGAAGCTACCCTAAACACCAATGAATTCAGCGCTCAGCCAGGGGCGGGTACCATTTCCCTGGCACACCACCAGCCCAACAAACTGGTATATAACGTAAATGCCTCCAAAGCGGGTCTAGTAGTATTTTCCGAAATCTATTATCCCGAAGGGTGGGTCGCCGAAATAAATGGTGAAAAAACAGATATATTACGTACAAACTACCTATTGAGAGGTGTTTCAGTTCCTAAAGGAAACGCAGAAGTGGTTTTCAAATTTGAACCAACCGCCTATTATCGTGGTTCCTTTGTTGCGGTTTCATGCCAATATTTTATTATATTACTCCTAATTGCTGGGCTAATATTACCGTTCACAAAATTTGCTGACTATGGAAGAAAAGGATAAATACATTAGTTTTTATGATCAATTTTCTACGGATTCCAGAAAACAGGAAATCAGTGCACTAAACGTAAGTATTCTGGATAAATTAGTAGCAGAGGGGCTTAAATCCAATCACAAAGTCATCGAAGGCGGCTGTGGCTTGGGAGAACTCAGTCATCTTTTGGCAAATAAGGTTAAAAACGGCAAAGTACTTGGTGTAGACATCAATGAGGACACGGTCCAGCGGGCATCCGAGCTATGGAAAAAGCAGAAGAACTTGAGCTTTGTGAAGGCAGAAATGAAGGCCTTTGAAAACCGTGGAGAAACGTATGACTTTTTCGTATTGACAGACATTCTTCAGCAGATCACCACGGACAAGCACCTTCGGCTGTTTGAGGCTGTAAGGAGGCATTCCCATGAAGACACCACCATATTCATCCACCTTCCTACCCCCCGGTTTTCGGAATGGAGGGCGTACAATGACCCGGAAAGCCTACAATTTATCGAGCCTTCCGTAAACATCGCTGGGCTGGTAGAAAGCCTAACCGTAAATGATTTTTACTTGGAAAAGGCCGTTTCTTACAATGTCTTTTATGAGGAAAATGATTTTCAATATTTTATCTTCAAACCGCTGACAAGAATCGCGGCCCCTACCCCGAAGAAAAAGTGGGCAAACCTAAAAGAAAAATTGCCAAACAACTTATTGGGCTTGTTATAGGCAGCAACCTCCCGGCCATCCTATGTTAGATTATTGTGTTATCATTCCTGCGCACAACGAGGCGCAGTATTTACCTTTATTGCTTGACTCCCTGACCCAACAGGCGTTGCTCCCCAAGCAATCGGTTATCGTCAATGATCACTCCACTGATGAAACCGAAGCCATCATCGATCGGTATTCGAAAAAATTCCCTTGGATCACCAAGGTAAATAGCCAAACAGAAGCCTCCCGTCTTCCGGGAAGTAAAGTGGTGGCAGCATTTGACAAAGGACTGAAGGAAATAGATCAACCTTATGATTTTATTGTCAAGTTGGATGCAGACTTAATCCTCCCTGTCAATTATTTTCAGGAAGTTGCCAAGATCTTTCATCAATGTCCAAAGGCCGGAATGGTAGGAGGATTTGCCTATGAAAAAGATGGTGCAGAATGGAAGCTTAACCACCCAATGGGCAAGGACCATATCAGAGGAGCGTTTAAAGCATACCGGAGGACCTGTTTTGAGAAAATGGGCGGACTGCGATGCTCCATCGGTTGGGATACGATCGATGAATTGCTGGCGCGCTACCATGGCTTTGACGTCGTCACGGTTCCAACGCTGAAAGTAAAGCATTTACGTCCCACGGGGAGTGCCTATTCCCAAAAAGCCAAATACCTGCAAGGCCAGGCCATGTACAAAATGCGCTATGGTCTGGGCATTGCATTTCTGTCCATGGCAAAGGTCAGCTGGAGGCAAAAAAAACCGGGGTACCTCTTGGACAGCATGATCGGTTATGTCTCTTCCTATTTCAATGGAATCCAACGTGCGGTCTCTGCAGAAGAGGGAAAATTCATCCGTTCGTACAGATGGAAAAACATCTTTCAAAAGATCAGCGGTAAATAACCGTATTTTTCATAAGTTTGATCACCAAAAGCAACAGGTCCTTTTTACGCATGGCACATCCCATCATCCAACAACTCCAACTTGCCCAAACAAAAAGCATTCTTCCCAATTCCAATTGGCAAAGAGACAAAGGCGCCGGGTGGGAATATCTCCGGTACAGGATTTGTCGGCCCTTGATCAAAGGAGTATTTTACTACTTTCGCTGGAGAAACAAGCCCTGTCCGTGGTTTGCTCCATCTGCAGTGAATTTCCTAAAAGACTGGCTAAAGCAGGACATGGTTGGTCTGGAGTTTGGCAGCGGGTCCAGCAGTAAGTTTTTTGCCTCCCGAATCCAAAAGCTGGTCAGTATCGAGCACCATAAAGGCTGGTACACGCATGTGCACCAATGGATGGATGAAAACGGCTTGGAAAATATCGATTACCGGTACATTGCAGAAAAGAGTGGTTTTGAACCTCAAGCTCCACCGCATTTCTTCGACAGACTTCAGCTGATAGAAAAAGACTACCGCTATAAAAAAGAATTTTGGGACTACTTTCATGTGTCCGATGAATTTGAAGATCGAACGTTTGATTTCATCTTGGTAGACGGCCGTGCACGGGTGGCCTGTCTGCTCAACTCCCTGCCAAAGCTAAAACCAGGCGGCTTGATGATCTTGGACAATTCGGACCGACCAAGCTACCAACTGGCCTTTAAGGTATTGAAGGATTGGGAGCATTTTACCTGTACGACCGGGCTTTCGGACACCACTTTTTGGATCAAACCGTAACGTATGGGCAGCATCAGGACACAATCTTCACAAACGACCATCATTGCCTATGCAGGTATTCTGATCGGGTTTGTGGGCTCTGCCTTGTTGCGTCCCAAGATCCTTTCCGAAGGTGAAATCGGCCTGTTGCAATTGGTGCTGAATACCACCGCCCTGTTTGCTTCCATCTTTACGTTGGGCACCAATCTCACCACGCTGAAGATGATGCCTGAATTCAAGTCCAGCCCAGAAAAGCAAAAGCGGTTTATCACGTTCTCGCTATTGGTGGGACTGATCGGACTGGCACTGGCCATCCCTGCATTTTCCCTAACCAAAGCATTTATCTTCCAAACTCAAGACGGAGGCTTTGCTGGCTTCGATTATAACAAGGAATTTTACATAGGTATTCTGGCCGTCATAGGCCTAAGGATTTTCCAATATATCTTGGATGCTTACCTCCGTACCAATCATCAGCCCCTTCCAGGGGTCTTTGCGGACAGCATCATCCAAAAAACATTGCCTATTTTAGCCTTGATCCTCTATTATTTCCACTGGATTGATTTTCAGCAGCTCATCTATTTCAATTTGGCCATTTTTATCTTGCCCGTCACCATCTCCTTCATCATGCTCAAACGGGCAAAGGTCTTTTCTCTGGGAAAGCCGGGTCCTTTTACCCCGGCAGAAAAAAAGACCATTGCCGGAATTTCCTCGGCAGGTATTTTAGAACTTTTAAGTGGTGGATTGATCCTGTACATTGACACGTATATGGTACAGTGGCTGATGGGAGAAGATGCCGTGGGGATTTATACCACCTTGTTCTTCTTTGGTGTCGTCATCAGCGTTCCCGCCAAGGCTATCAGAAGAGTATCCATCGTCACCATTTCGGAATCCATGGCAAAGGGCGATTATTCGACCATTCAGTCCATATACAAAAAGAGTAGCCAGACCCTTTTGGTGATAGGTGGTTTGTTGTTTTTGGGCATCTGGTGCAATCGCTACAGTGTTGGGATGTACCTAGGCGAAAGCTATGCTGCTGCCATTCCGGTCTTACTGTTTATCGCGCTGGCGCAATTGGTGGACTGTGTTACCTCCGTCAACTATCAGATCATTGCCGTTTCCAAGCACTATTATTACAACCTGTTCATGGGATTTTTGACCTTGGCCTTGCTGATCGCCACCAATTACCTTTTGATTCCTGTAATGGGCGTCACTGGAGCAGCCGTGGCTTCCCTTATCAGCATGACCTTGATCAACGGCCTTCGTTACCTCTTTTTGCGTAAAAAGTACCACCTCAGCCCTTTCACCATCGAAAACCTCAAAACCATTCTGATTATTGCAGGCGTGTGGGCCCTTACCGATTGGATCCCCAATGTGGAAAATATCTACCTCAATTTGATCATGAAAGGCCTTATCGTCCTCGTGCTTTACATCCCCTCTGTGTATTTGGCCAACTGCTCGCCTGACTTCAATGTCGTGGTCGATAAGTATTTGAGGAAAATTGGCTTTCGCCCATAACGTGTGATCCGCTACGAACACCTGTTATGAGCCACAACCAGCACATGGTTAACGTTTGGAGAAGTTGATCATACCCCATAAAAGGTTGGAATTTTCACCTCAAGATCAAGCTTTATTAAAAAATCGTTGAACCTCTTCACAAACGTACCTAACCTCATCCTCTCTGAGATAAGGATGTAAGGGAAGCGAAAGGGTGGTTTTCCCGATCCGGGCGGCCACTGGAAATGCATCAATTTCCCCAAAAGGCTTCATAGCCGGCACAGGAAGCGGGTAATGAATGGCCGTTCCAATCCCCTTTTTGGACAAGCATTCCTTAAGGGCATCCCGCTGGTTTGTCTGGATGGTAAAAAGGTGAGCATTATGGTTCTCCTGAAGGATACTGGACGGTACCTTGATTCCTTTAAGGTGCTGCAAATGGTCAAGGTAAAGCTTTGCCAAGGCCTTTCGCCTTTGCTGCCAAGGCGTAAAATAGGACAGCTTCACGTTCAGAAAAGCAGCCTGAAGGGTGTCGATCCGACTGTTCCGGCCAATAAGCTCATGCACGTCCCGCTGGGGCTGACCATGGTTCAATAACAACCGTAGTCTTTCCGATAGTCCCCCATCATGACTTGTCAGCATCCCAGCCTCGCCCAGTGCCCCCAAGTTTTTGGTGGGATAAAAGCTAAAGCAACCTATATCACCATAAGCCCCGGCACTTTTGCCTCCTTGGAAAGCGCCAAAGGCTTGTGCAGCATCTTCTATCACTTTGATTCCAGTCTTTTGGGCTATCGCTGCAAGTGACTTCATATCCATCATCTTCCCGTACAGGTGCACTGGGATCACTGCCTTGGTATTTGGGGAGATGACCGAGGGAAGAAGGGTCAAATCCATCAAGCCATCGGCATCCACATCACAAAAAACCAGGTTGGCTCCCACCATTTTTACCACTTCTGCAGTGGACACCCAGGTCAATGCCGGCACGATCACCTCATCACCAGGCCCTACTTCCAAGGCCCTCAAGGCCAATTCCAAGGCATCGGTGCCATTGGCACAGGGAATGGCGTAAGGAACCTTTAAAAACTCCTGCATGGAGGACGCCAATACCTCGACTTCCTCACCCCCGGAAAACAGTCCCTTTTCCAGCAGCGCCGCAAACTTCGCCTTCAGCTCATCAGCCAGATCCCGGTGCATGGGGGCCAGTTCAAGAAATGGTATCGATCTGCTCATTTAGCAATTGGGCTAATTTTTTGGTCAATGTTTTGCGTTCAAACCGTGAAATGTCACGGCTTCCTCCCTGGGACCGTGAGGCATTGGCCTGGTCCGAAAGGTAAGCTTCCACTTCCTGGACGGCCTCATGAGAAAACACCCGCCCTGCCCCGGCTTCAGAAATGATTTTGGCTGCATCTCCCATCGGATCCCCCAAGGCGATAATGGTTCTCCCTGTGGCAATGTACTCAAATAATTTTCCGGGAATATTTCCCTTGGCGTTCTTGGTGTTGGTGAGGATCAACAGCAGCATGTCTGCTCGTTCATAAAAAGAAAAAACTTGCTCATGGGGCACATATCCGGCAAACTCCACATGCTGCGACAACCAGTTGTCTTCTTCGATAACATGGGTCACCTTCTCACTGACATGTCCCACAAAGGTCAATTTCACCCCCCGCTTCGCATGCATAAAAGCCTGCTTGAATGCTTTCAAAAATGGAATGGGATTACGTATCGCATCAATGATGCCCGTATAGACAATTTCAAAATCTCCACCCGTTTCCTTTTCTTGCTTAAAGCCGCTAGGAAGATCGGTAGAATCAAAACCATTGGTGATCAAGTCGATGTCGCGGTGGGCTATTTTCTGGAGTTCGTCCTGAAACGTAGGGGAAATGGTCACCACTTTTTCTGCTTCCCTAAAAACGGATCTTTCCAGCTTTTCATGCCGCTTTCTGATGGACTTCATCATGGGAAGGGTATCCAAAAACTCCCACGTGGACCACGGATCCCTAAAATCGGCAATCCAAGGAAGTCCCGTCTTCCGCTTCAGGTTCCTGCCGATCAGGTGCATGCTGTGGGGAGGGCCTGTGGTAATGATCGCCTTTATGCCATTCTTGTTTATCACTTCTTCCAAAAACTCCACGGAGGGCTTTACCCAAAACACCCTCGGATCAGGCACGATGGCATTGGCGCGCAGCCAAATGGCCGTCTGGTCAAACCAATTCTTTTTCCGCTTTTCGATCAATTTGGAAGGATCGGCTGCTTTTCCTTCCTTTTTCTTCTTCAAGAATCGAAACACGCCATAGGGCTCCCAAATCGGAAACTTGATGACTTCCCAATGGGGAGACACCTCTTTCTGCATGGTCTCATCTTTTAGATCAAAATCAGGATTCTCCGGTGTAAAGATCACTGGCTCCCAGCCAAATTCCGGTAAATACTTCGAAAATTTCAACCATCGCTGAACACCAGACCCTGCACTTGGTGGCCAATAATAGGTAATGATCAACACCTTATTTTTGTTCTCCATGGCATAAAGATAGAAAGGATAATGAAGATTAAAGCTTGAAAAACACTAAAAACTATGATGAAATATGATACGCAAAGGGCTTAGGTTGGGCGATTTTTAATCAATTTGGCTTAAGAACCTTTTTGCCTTAACAGCAGATAAAAGCTATCAAAAAAATCACCTTTAAATTAGGGCCTTGCAAGCATCCATCACTTCTTCTCCATCAAGCTTTGGTATTTTTCCAACAGCAGGGCATGCATCTTCTTGCGGTCGAAATGCGCTACCACCTCTTTATGCAGCGCATCCGCCAGTAGCTGCATGCTTTCCCGTTTGACAAAAGCAAATTCCAAAGCATCCTTCAGCACAGATACGCTTTTTACGGGGAATACCAACCCTGTTTTCTTATTCTGTACAAGATCACTACTGCCGGGAATATCAGAACAGATCACCGGCACTTGCATGGCTCCAGCTTCCAAAATCACATTGGGGAAGCCCTCTCGGTGAGATGCATGCACGAGCACATCGGATATGGCCATATAATGCTCCACATGATCTGACCAGCTGACTTGCACTATTCTGGGATGATCGGCTATCTTCCTGACGATATCCTCATCCAATGGATCCAAGTGCTGTTCATAATCTCCCAACAACACCAGCTTGGACTTATTTACTATCCGGGATTTAAGAAAGGCCTCCACCAATTCTTGAATGCCTTTATCCTTCACCAACCTGCCCACGGCCAAAATGATAAAGTCACTTTCCCCGGGCATTACACGCATTGTCGCTGCCACCAAATGGTTTTCCTTAAGATTTTCACGGCTAAATCGTGCGATATCCACGCCATTGGAAGAACCATTTCCCAAAACCTCCAGCTTTTCCGGGCGTGCAAGCTGCTCTTTTTCGATAAATGCCTTTAGCGAATGGGCGTTAGGCCAGACATGAGTGGCATATTTAAATGTCCAACGTTCGGCATTTTCCAACATTTTACGCTTATTGTCCTTGGTCACCACATAGGGCAATCCAGCTACCGTATGGATGCGGATCTTTATTCCCGCAAGTTTGGCAGCGATCATGCCCAAAAGGCCAGCTTTAGGCGTATGGGTATGGACAATATCCGGTTGCTCCACTTTCAAAAATTGATATAATTTCCAAAGGCATACCAGGTCCTGCAAGGGAGTGATTTGACGGGTAAATGGAATGCTGTGGTGCTCACACCCTTCCTTAGCGGTGACTTCATTGACTTCTTTTCCATCTGCACTCACCATCTGCACATCCCAACCTGCCGCTTTCATGTATTTCATTTGACCGGAAAGCAGCAATTTAAGGGAAAGCGGAACAGTGGTAATTCGTATCAGCTTTGGCATGAACTTTTACTTTAAAAGCACAAATATAAACCTAAAAAATGAAGGAATATATTTTAATAGGTGAATAATAACTACAACAAAAATGACTCCCTCAAATATGTTACCAAAGAGCAAAAAACAATTATAAAAGATGGACAGGTGTAAAAAACCTGCCCATCAAACCCTTACAGGCCTGCTGCATCAAACAGCACTTCTACCGGATGGAGGGCCTTTCTGCCCGTCCCGTCCGCAATCTGATGCCTACAACTGGTACCGGGAGCGGCCACCACGGTAGCCTTATCGGCTTTGCGAATGGTTGGGAACAGCACCAATTCCCCAACATTCATACTTACCTCATAATGTTCTTCTTCATAACCAAACGACCCCGCCATACCACAACAACCAGAAGGAATCGTTTCCAAGGTGTAATTCTCGGGCAACGTCAACAGCTTCTGCGTAAAGGAAACGGAAGAAAGGGACTTTTGGTGGCAGTGACCATGGAGCAAAACCTTTTTATGGGCTTTGGTAAATTGGTCTGCTGAAATGTTGCCACGCATGGCCTCCTTGGCCAAAAACTCATCTACCATCATGCTGTGACGTTTTAATTTCTTTGCATCCTCCACCAAATACTTATCTACCAAACGAGGATACTCATCTTTGAAGGTCAAGATGGCAGAAGGCTCTACCCCTACCAAAGGTTCGTCCAGCGTCACTTTATCCTTGAATAGTTGGACATTTTGATTGGCCAGCTTTTTTGCCCGGTCAAGAAGCCCTTTGGATATGGCCCCTCGCCCACTTTCCGGATGATCTGCCAGTTTCACCTCATAGCCCAGGTGGTGCAAAAGTTGGATGGCTTTGATACCGATTTCGGTATCATTGAAATTGGTAAACTCATCACAAAAAAAGTGGACAGCACCAACTTTCTTGGAAGGAGCGGGCAAGTTACCATAGTGCTTATTGTACCATTTTCGGAGGTTTACCTTGGCAATGGTGGGCAATTGTCGCTTTTCAGCCACCCCAAGGACTTTTTTCATCATATTCCCTGTAGCCTTATTGGTCATCAGGAAATTGGTCATTCCCGGCACCAAACTGCCCAATTCATTCAGGTTATTGATATAGGCAAAGGCCTTGCTCCGCAAAGGAATGCCGTGGGTCTTGTGGTATTGATGCAGAAATTCCGCTTTCAAGCTGGACATGTCCACATTGGAAGGGCATTCGGAGGTACAGCCCTTACAGGACAGACACAGGTCCATTACTTCCTTGATCTCAGGATGGTCAAAGGGGTTGGGTTGGGTGTTTTTGGTCAAGAACTCCCGCAAGGTATTGGCCCGGCCGCGGGTAGTATCCCGCTCATTTTTGGTGGCCATATAACTCGGACACATGGTCCCTCCGGAAACGGGTAATTTCCGACAATCACCAGACCCATTGCATTTTTCTGCTGCCCGTAATATTCCGCCCACATGGCCAAAATCCATCGTCGTCTCAAACTCCGGAGTGACCATGTCCCGTTCATAGCGCAAAAAGCTGTTCATCGGGGCGGTATCCACAATTTTTCCAGGATTAAAGATGGCATTGGGATCCCAGGATTGCTTGATTCTGCGGAAGAGCTGATAGTTTTCTTCTCCCACCATGATGGGGATAAAGGCAGCCCTTACCCTGCCGTCACCATGCTCGCCACTGAGTGAACCATCATATTTTTTCACCAGCTTGGCCACCGCTTCGGTAATTTTATAAAAATCCTCGACATCTTCGGATTTTTTCAAATCCAAAATGGGCCGTAGGTGGATTTCACCAGCACCGGCATGGGCATAATGCACCGGCTTCTGACCAAACCCCTTCATGATCTCCCCAAATTCATCAATAAAATCGGCAAGGTCATCGATATCCACGGCGGTATCTTCAATACACGCCACGGCCTTACGGTCTCCCGGAATATTGGCGAGCAAGCCAAGTCCCGCACTTCGGAGTGTCCAGACATTTTTGGTCCGCTCCCCGGTAATGATCGGATAGGCATAGCCCAACCCAGCGGCCTTCATGGCGTCAATCATTTTTTGGGCTTGACCGAGCGCTCCCTCTTCGGTCTCGTCTCTAAACTCCACCATCAGAATCCCTTCTGGATCGCCTTCGACGAAATAACGGTTTTTGCTTTGCTCAATATTCTCTTTGGTACAGTCAAGAATGATCTTATCCATCAACTCACAAGCGGTCGGAAAATGCTTCATCGCAAGCTGCGTGGCCTTCATGGATTCGTGAATGGTCCCAAAGTGCGCAGCCACTACCACGTCCTTGGGCGCGGGAAGTGGATCCAGGTGAATTTTGATCTCGGTCGTAAAGGCTAGCGTTCCTTCCGAACCGCACAGCAGCTTACAAAAATCAAAGGCGGTATCATGCTCTGAAAAAACTGCTGTTTCCAGCAGATAGTCCACTGCATATCCTGTATTCCGCCGTTGTATGGATGGTTTTGGAAACTGCTTTCGGATGTTTTCTTGCTGCTCGGGCTGACTGAGCTCATGGTATATCTCCCGATACAACTTCCCCTCCAGCGTCTCCAGTTTTTTCTTTTCTTCAAACTCCGCTTTGGAAAGCGCACGAAAGGTCACCTCTGAGCCATCACTCAAGATGGTCTGAAGCTCAAGGGTGTGTTCCCTTGTGGACCCATAAATAATAGAAGTGGTACCGCAAGAGTTGTTTCCCACCATCCCACCGATCATTGCCCTGTTTGCCGTCGAGGTAACAGGACTGAAGAAATATCCATGGGGTTTCAAGAAAGCATTGAGCTCATCCCTCACCACTCCGGGCTGCACGCGTACCCAACCTTCTTCTTTGTTGAATTCCAGAATCTTGGTGAAATACTTGGACACGTCCACCACGATACCATCTCCTACACACTGTCCTGCCAGTGAAGTCCCCGCTGTACGAGGAATAAGGGAAGTTTTATGGGTATTGGCAAAATGGATAAGCTTTTTGATATCTCCTTTGGTCTTCGGCATGGCCACTGCCAAAGGCATTTCCCTGTAAACGGAGGCATCCGTGGCATACAGGGTTTTCATCAATTGATCGTAATAAAAATCACCTTCCAATTCTTTGGCTAAACCTACCAAAAAAGGTGACAAATTCGCTGGTTTGTTCGACATGCCATAAAATTAAAACAGTTCGTCCAACTAATAAATAATAAAATGAAATATCTGTTGAAAAAATGTCATCCTTCCTCCGTAAATGACCAATATACCGCTGATCTTGGAATCTGAAATGGATACCCCTTGAAGGAGGCTAGGATACCTTATCAGCAGATTTAACGGATTCGGCGTCTTTAACCAATTTCTGATATCGCTCCTCCAAGTCTTGGAAATCATTCCGTTCCCCAAAGTGTTCCTTTCCTGCCTGTCGAATCATTTTAGCATGCTTTAAGATTACTTTTTTGTGCTCAGGCCGCTGGGAAAGGGTGTAGATCGTGACCATGGCATCCATTAAACGGATAAGGACTGCTGGGCTGCTTTGGCCAAACTGCCGGATTTGGTTAAAGGCCACACTGACTACACCATCAAAACTCATGGTATTTAAAATCAAGCGAAGCTTCTTTTCTTCATCAAAGCGATATGGCCCGGGAAGGTTCACCGATGTCAGGTAACAAATGGAATCGGTAAGCTTGTCAATACAGGTAATGGCAGTATAGGGATCATTGACACCGGGGGACAGCGCCCTGGAGGCCACCTCCACCATCTGACGAACAGCAAATTCTGAATCTTGGGTAGAATTCCGCTTGCTACCTATGAGCATTGCTCCCAATAAGCGTCCTTCAAAGCCTTCCTCCAATTCCTTGTCACCATATACCACAAATACCTCCTGGCCTTCCACCAAAAAATGCCCGGCATGACTTTGTAATTCAATAAACCCCTCAATTTCCTGTGCCAAACCAATAAGTCTTTGCCTATTAACCACCTGCAAGTAACCACTTCTGTCTATTTTAAACACCTTCTTGAACAACGCCTTCTCTTTTAGCTGTTCAATTTCCGATTCCGTGATCTCGTGCACTTCTTCTTTGTCCTCTTCCTTAGGAAATAACCTTTTAAAATTACGGTTAAGGCCACTATTGACATTGGAAACGACTTGGTCGGCTTGGATATTAATGGAAATATGGTGGATAAAAATCACCAGAAGGAAGATATTGACCAACGCCAAAATAATGGCAAAGCCCACGGAAATGGTTGGCAAAAACTGCACACTGTCACTGGACTTCACCGTACTGAGCACCACCAAGCAATAGGTAAACGTGGCAATGTAAGACCCTAAGACCACTTGGTTGAGTTTATCATGCATGAAATTTTGCAATAACCTCGGGCCAAATTGGGATGAGGCCAAGGTCAAGGCCACCAGGGTAATGGAAAAAACGGTTCCTGCCACCCCTATCATCGCCCCAGCCACGGTCGATAAAACACTCCGGGCCGAATCTGCGCTACCAATCATAAAATAGCCAAAAACTCCCGTTGGTTTTATGTCTACCGCATCATCCAAAAACACCAGGCCAAATGCCGCTAAAAGCGCACATACAATCAATAAAAGTGGTACAAACCAAAAACTGGATTGCAAATTGGACCAAAAGTAGATAAGTTTTGCCCTCACAAGATATAGATTAAGTGGTAATAAATTGAATATACGGTTTCCGGAAGAAAATCACTATTTCCCAGGAAGATGAGACAAGATATTCAAGGTCGCCCCATTCGGATCTTTAACAAAAAAACGCCTCACGCCCCAACTTTCATCTCGTATATCGTAAACAATGGCATATTGAAATTGCTTTGCCTTACGGTACATGCCGTCCACATCCGAGACCTCCACGGACATAAACACTGCCTCGTTATTAACCGGCAGCCCTCCCTCATGTTCGAAAATGTTGATTTGTGCCAATGGGTTTTCCTTGGAAACAAATGTCATGATCCATCCCAAGTCCATCGCTTCTTCCATTCCCAAAAAATCAAGATAAAACACCTTCGTAGCTTCCAACTGGTCGGAATAAATGTTTGGAACAATTCTCCTTATGCCTGCCATGTCTCTCTTGATCTTCTTGTTATTAAGTTTAATGTAGGAAAATTTACACAAATCGCGCAAACTCATGTAAATTAAAAGACCTATCAACCTTGGATCAAAGACTCACACTGCTTTAAAACAAACCAAAAAACCAATATTTACTATAATTTTTAAATAATCAAGTATAGGATTTCATCAAATTTTATGTAATCAACATTTATTAATTGAAATTTTGATTAAATTTAAACACCCTAAATTAATTACCCGATTTAAAAACGATTACGGCTCCTATGAAAACCATCCGATTATACCTTCCGATTTTACTGTTGTTGCTGTTCATCTCCTCCTTGTGCCATGCGCAAGACCGCTATGAGCTGAACACTGACTGGTATTGTCAACCAATTGATGACACCCAAGCAGACGGCCATGCCCTTTCCAATCCATCATACCCCTTGACCGGTTGGATGCCCGCCACTGTACCTGGAACGGTGCTCACCACCCTGCTAAACAACGGCAAAGTACCCGACCCCTTTTACGGAATGAACAATGAAAAAATCAAGGACATTTATGACACTGGAAGGGAGTATTACACGTATTGGTTTGTGAAGGAATTTGAGGAATCTGCCACCGATGGAGAACAAGTGTGGTTAAACTTCCGTGGGATCAACTACAGCGCAGACATTTTCTTGAATGGCCAAAAAGTAAACCAAACGCCTTTCAAAGGCATGTATTTGCGCAAGCAGTATAACATCACCAAACTTCTGGCAAAAAATGGAAAAAACCGCTTGGCAGTTTTGGTGCATCCTGCAGATCACGTGGGAAACCCCAATGGAGGCCAAGGTGGTGATGGCACCATAGCCAAAGGAGTCGCCCTCCAATATACTGCGGGATGGGACTGGATCCAACCTGTCCGGGATCGGAATACAGGCATTTGGGACAAAGTATTTATTGAAAAAACAGGTACTGTAAACCTAAAGCATCCGCATATTGTCACTTTGGTACCGGGTACAAGAATACCTGGAGCTTCCCAAGAACCTGCTACCCTCAAAGTCTCCGCTGAGTTACAAAACGTACTTGACCATTCCATCAGCGGGACTTTGCAATATACATTAGCCGGCAAAACGATCAGCCAAAAGGTCACCTTAAAGCCCCAAGAAACCGCCGAAGTGGCCTTACCTGATTTCACCCTACAAAACCCCAAGCTCTGGTGGCCAAATGGCTACGGCGAACAACACCTCTACGCCATCGACCTGCAATTCACCGCGGATGGTGCTGTCTCCGACAGGGAAAAGATCACCTTTGGCGTGCGGGAAATCCAAACCACATGGAACTCCCATACCCGAAGCAAAGAAATCGCCGTAAACGGCCAAAAAATCTTTATCAAAGGGGGTAACTGGATTATCTCAGACGCCATGCTTCGGTTTTCCAAAGCACGGTACGATGCCGAAATCCGCTTTCACCGTGACATGAACCTTAACTTGATCCGTATCTGGGGCGGTGCACTTCCAGAACGTCCGGAATTTTATGAGGCCTGTGACCGATATGGCATGTTGGTCATTCAGGATTTCTGGATGTCCGGAGACTGCAATGGAAGATGGCTCGACCCAAAGAAGAAGGATGATCAATGGACCAGACGACAATATCCAGACGACCATGGCCTGTTTATCGAATCAGCGGCTGATGTCGTTAAAATGCTTCGAAACCATCCTTCGCTCGCCATGTGGTGCGGAGGAAATGAAATCACCCCTCCTGCTGATATCCTCAAAGCGCTAAAAGAAGATGTCTTGCCAAAGCTGGACGGTACGCGTTGGTTTATCGATTACTCGAATTCTGATGAAATGTCCTACAACTTTAAAGGAGGAAACGGCGATGGCCCTTATGGCATCCAAGATATCTCCACCTTTTGGGCTGAAAAAACCTGGCCGTTCAATTCTGAAGTGGGTTCTGTCGGGACAGGAGATGCCACTTCGCTTAAGCGTTTTCTTCCTGAAGAAAATCAAGTCATCCCAGTGGAAATGGACGGTACCGAAAAGGTACGAGATGAAGTATGGAGCTACCATAAATATATTGACTATGGAAATGCATTGGAACCTTATGGCAGCCCTGAGGACATGGAGGATTTTGCTGCCAAGGCGCAGCTGGTAAACTATAATCAGTACCGTGGACTGATCGAAGGCTTTACGGCACATATGTGGGACTGGTATACGGGGGTGATTATATGGAAAACCCAAAACCCTTGGACGTCGCTCCGGGGCCAGATGTACGATTATTACCTCGATCCCAATGCAAGCCTCTACGGGCTTCGAAACGGCAGCGAAGTCCTTCATGGCATGTACGACCCAGTCAAAGGAAACATTATGATCGCCAACAACACCTTTGACCAACAACATGACATCATGCTTCGTGTGACGGCCTATGACATGCAGGGAAATGATCAGCAGCTAACCCAAGTATTCTGCTACCTGGAGCCAACCAGCATCCGGCTGATCATGTCCTTACAGGAGCGCATCAAAGCCCTTAGCGCCGATGAAGGCATGTTTCTTTCCGTCCAACTGCTCAACACCGACCAAAAAATCCTAAGCGACAATTTCTATTGGCTCCCTGATGCCAATGGAAATTATTCCGGCTTACAACGCATGGAAAAAGCGAATATCCAGGCCACGGCTACGCAGTCTGCACCGGGTGAAGTAAGCTTAAAACTCACCAATCCATCGGGTAATACGGTTTCTTTCTTTAACCGGATATCTTTGGTGGACACGGAAAGCGGAGAACGCCTGTTACCCACTTTCTTTAGCGACAATTACGTTTCCCTAACCCCTGGTGAAGAAAAAGTCGTCACGGTCTCTTATGCAGATCTGGACAAGAACAGCGCAGCCATCGAAATCGGAGGATGGAATACTCCCCTGCAAACCATCACCATAGAGTAATAAATACCTTTATGAAAAAAGAGCGGTCTCGAAAATGAGACCGCTCTTTTTTGTTCAAAACGGATCAAGTGGAAGCATTTGGGTAAGGGAAACACCTTTCACATCATCTTCCAAAGCCAACGGCTCCTTACGCCCTGAGCTCATCAAAGAGTCGCTTAACTTGCAGGTCTCCATAACCATAAATGCTTTCCCGCTTGTGGAATTCCTGAAAAACCGGGCCAAAGGCCACTGTCTCCAGTTCCTCCATGATGGCCAACAACGTTTTCTTGGGCCTTCCAAGGTCATCTTTGGACGGGATGCTGTCAAAGTAAGCTTCTACTGCTGGAAGCACAAAAGGAAAAGTAGCTTCCAACTTCCTTGCCCCCTGCATCAGGGCTTCATGATCCTCGCGCTGGTAAGCTTTCCAGAGTGCTGCTACCTGGTCCACTTCCTTTATTTCCGCGCTTTGACCATAAGCCTCCCAAAGGCCTGCTTGGTCCAAGCCTCCAAAACCGTAATAAAGACTTGTCATTGGCCGGACCAAATATAGCTTACAGCCTCTAACATGCTGGGAAAGCAGGGCTACCACAAACCAAAAATTAACTTGGCAAAACAAGTCATCTTCAAACCATAAATAAACGTGGGCCCCATCAGGTATTTTCATGATTTTCTCCATCTCGGAAACGGTCTCACCGTAATAATCCGCCTCGGTAAAGCCCGGATATGCACTGGATATATAGGCTGCCCTCTTGGCAAAAAAATCCGATAAACTTTCACTTTTCACCTCACCATCTACCAAACACTCACGTGCTACGATCACCTCCCCGGGGATTTTTTGGGGGAATCGATCCTTGAGGGCATCTCCGTTAAGAATATGAAATTGATTTTCTATTAGCATTTTCTCTTCCATGGACCTTAGCGTTGGGCAGTTGAATCCACAGCACCTTCTTTTTTACTGAAAATCCACCTCACCTTTTTCCAATTGGTCACCAAGGCAGCAAATAGCACTTCTATCAATATGGCCATGTTATTATCTTTTCTATTTATATACGCATGCCGTTTAAAAAGTTTTTTGTTTCACCCCAAAAGACCAATTGTAATGACCTTTTCCTCCTATTTCAAAAGAGTTGGATGAGGATACCCAATATGCCCATAAACAAGCAAAGTGGAGAAAAAAGCTTGGTATCCCATTTCCCAAAAGGTGTGCTTTTTACTTTCTTAAAGAAACCCACGTACTTAAATTCTCCCATAGCCCTCAGCAAGAAAATGACCGGAATGATCCATCCCACACTATTCATCAGACCACTTGAAAGGTTTATCTCTAGGATTTCGGCTCTTATCAGATAAAAAAGACCAAAGACCGTCAGTCCCAAGCCTACAATGGCACTGTCCACTTTTCCGGGATTCATAACCAAGTCTCCATTTTCCTTGGTGGGAATGGCCTCCTCAAGGCCGAATGTCCCTCCTACTACCCAATTGAAATGAATCAATCCGAGTCCCAGAAGGATGCAGCTTAATACGATTGACAAAAGCATATCTTATAAATTCATTCTATCCATAAAAGTAACACCGCTGCCCCATACCAATCAAGCAGGCCCTCGGATTACAACAAATAATCATTTATTCTTTCGGAATCGGCAAATTGTGCATTCTTAGAAAGGAAAGCCTATCCCAATATCCTCGCTGGAACTTAATTTTGCCGTCCACCACATGGAAAAACCCACATCCTCTCAATCCCAATGGATCCTTCCACTCTAAAATGCCCCATTCACCATCCTCAAGTATTTGCTCTACGATACAGGTCATCTCTGCTTGACGAAATTCATCAGAAAACATCTCAAATATCGCTGATTTACCTTCTATCGGTTCATTTGCTACCTGATGGTTTACAGCATCATCATGGTAAAAATCAGAAAGCTTTGCAGCATTTCCCTCATTAAAGGCCTTTACCCATGCTTCGATCAAATCCTTTGGTGTCATTTTTTTTGTTGTCATAAACTTGTACACTAAAGCCCGGAAAAACCTAGCATCACATCTCCTTCCAAAAAGTTATCGATATTCCGGATTTTCAAATTCCCACCGGGAACCATCATCCCATGCTGCGCGTGAATTACCATAATTTGGATACCCCCCATTTTGCTTGAGCATCGCTGCCAAATGCAACAAATTATAGGTCATGAAAGTAGTGTTGCGATTGGTGAAATCACTATCGAACCCCATAGGCTTTTCCAACTGACGCCCATTCCACTCCTTATCACCATAACTTGGCCCCGGCCCCACTTCACCAATCCAACCACAATCAGCCTGAGGCGGTATGGAATAACCGATGTGCTGAAGCGCATACAATATGCCCATGGCACAATGCTTTATCCCATCTTCATTTCCGGTAATCATGCAGCCGCCTACTTTGCCATAAAACAAGTACTGGCCTTTTTCATTGGTCATGCCACTCAAGGAATAGAGCCTTTCGATCAATTTCTGAGCGACAGAAGACTTCTCGCCAAGCCATATCGGCGTACCAATCACCAATATATCCGCTGCCAAGATCCTTTCAGACAAAGCGGGCCACTCATCTGCCTGACCATTCCGTTCGGCCATGTCGGGATACACCCCATAGGCCACTTCATGATCCACCAACCTCATCTCATCAATGGTGACCTTTTCCTTTTTCATCATCTGCTTGGATACGTCCATCAAATAGTCCGTATGACTCGTCTCAGGTGATTTTTTAAGGGTGCAGTTTACAAAAACTGCCTTCAAGTTACTGAAATTGGGTTTATTCATCATAATTTGGTTTATATAGCTATCGGTTTAAAATCATTCATACTTTGATGTGAACGATTCATCACTGGGAATGCAACCTGTTATTGCATATTCCACAATTTGCTCAACATGGAGTTTTGTCGTATCAAATACCGGAAAACCGACATCACTTGGATGGATCAACATTGGGATTTCCGTACACCCTAACACAATTCCTTGAGCACCGCGGTCGACCAGCATTTCTGCAAACCGTATAAATTTCCGTTTGGACGCTTCGCTTACAATTCCTTTTCCCAGTTCATTTTTTAGAATGTATTGAATCGTTTCAACATCCTTGTTTTCTGCTGGAATGATGGTCTCAATATTATTTTGTAGTAGTTTATCTTTATAGAAGTCCATCTCCATGGTAAACTTTGTCGCCAACAATCCCACTTTACTCAGGTTTTCTTTTTTTATGGCTTTCGCAGTAGCTTCAGCAATATGGATGATAGGGACATCAAGGTGCGCCTGTATTTCATCTGCAAATAGATGAGCCGTATTGGCTCCCAAAACGATCGCATCGACATGACATGAGATGAGTTTTTCACAGGCATTGTAAATGAGATCGAAAGAATTCACCCACCCTACTTTTTGGATATCCGAAAAGTTCAGAGAGTAAATCACACATTCTGCCGCATGGAGTCCTCCTAATCGATGGTTTATGCCTTCATTGATGTATTTATAATAATCCAACGTGGAAGTCCAGCTAATCCCTCCCACAATTCCAATTTTTTTCATGTCATGACCCTCGTGTTTTTTGGTATCAAAAAATGTTCTAACCCATATTAAAAACTCCCAATACCCGAAACGCTCTGGCACGGTAAGCTAATTTAACAAATTCAAGCTAATTTAACTCATAAACCTCCAACGCCAGGTTAGGGAGAAACTGTTCATGATCTGGCTTTTACTGGAGGTTCTCCCTCAATCACAGCCACAATACCAATCACTATTGGCTTTCTCAAAGCACTCTCTTCCTTCCTTAAAGGCAAAATAGGCCAGTCCCAAGGTCCCAACACTGTCCACATAAGGAACTCCAAACCATTCGTAAAGGCCACTGCTGATCAATAAAATGACGGACATGTAAATACAAACCAAGGTGCAATTGGCATCTGCCAAGATCGGTTCAGATTGGAGCTGTTTCCCCACCCTACGTTTCCCAATCACCAAGGCCCACATCACCAAGATGGAAACGACCGAGATCACCATCCCCCAAAATGTCGTAACCGGCTGATGTCCGGTCCAAATATTATAAAAGCTTGAAATGGCCAATCCGACGACCAAGATATAAAAAGCAAATCCCGTAATCCGTAAGGCCGTCCGCTCAAACTCGTCACGTTTACTTCCTGGATTACGCCCGATTCTGACCACCATATGTGCGATTCCCATTCCGGAGATCACCTCGATAAAGCTGTCCGTCCCAAAACCAAAAAGTGCTAAGCTCTCATCCTCCATTCCCCAATGGGTTGCCAGAATTCCTTCGGCCAAATTGTACACCATCGTAAAGATGGCTAAACCAAAGGCCACTTTGAGTAATTTTTTTTCCTGGGATACCATCTTCCTTTTTGGTAAGATATCCAAAAATTTGCCGCTGATCAACCGGCCTCCTTGATCTTTACGACCAAAAACCAATCACTGTCCAGCTGTAAGTAGCCATAATCATAGCAGTAAATATAGACATCCCCTCTTTTGTTGACATACCGGTGGGTATGGTACTTAAACTGGAAGCCCTTCAGGAGAAGCTGCTCTCTGGAGATCCGCATGGTTTCTTTGACATCACTTAGTGCCATGGCAAGTATTCGGCGGTTCTTTTTCAGGGCATTATTGATCTTTCGGACCATTTGGTATTTACCGGACTTGAGGTGGTTGTTATAATGGCTGCGGCAAAAGTCATCACAGAATTTCTTGTCCGACCTCCCTTGAATGGGCTTTTGGCAATTTAGGCATTTCTTATCATCTAAAAACATCATGTACGCTACTCATTAAAATCAAAAATTATTGGAATATACACAATTTAAAACGCTTTATCAACCGTATATACCCGAATGCATCCGTTTACAAACGATTACAAACGGCAACAAACGGATATCAACCGACTAATCACGCACGTTTCTCCCACCTTTGATCTACACGAACACATCAATTATTTATCAGTTTTTCACCAAAACCAAAAAGTTATGAACACCCTTAGAAACAAAGTACAATTGATCGGTAGATTGGGCGCGAAGGCAGACTACAAAGTCCTTGATAATGGCAATGCCTTAGCACGCATAAGTTTGGCCACGAATGAGGTCTATAAAAATGCCAAAGGTGAACGCATCGAAGACACCACTTGGCACCAAGTCGTCGCTTGGGGGAAACTGGCAGAAATCATCCACAAATACACCGATAAGGGTACGGAAATAGCCATTGAAGGCAAACTGATCAACAGGAGTTATAATGACGCCCAGGGCGAAAAAAAGTACGTCACAGAGGTACAGGCAAAAGACGTGGTTCTCCTCGGCGAAAAAAACATGTCGACCAAGTAATGCCCACTCATCAGCATCACCTTTGCTGGTTTGGCGATGGTTAGTTTTGCTAAAAATTGAGGCTAATCATGGAGGAGAAGTTTATTTCAAATGCTCCACTAAAGATGATATATGGTTAGTAGAAATATGTGGTAGCGGAGATATGATATGTCGCATAAAAAATAATTCTAATCCCTACTGAAAGAAAACCCTCATGCAATCGGGTTCAATCCCTTTCTGATTGGAATTAGATTCTTTTGAGATAACACGCCCACAAAATATTGGCTTGATCCGTCTTGGTAGATCGTTTGACGGATCAAGCAAAAAAATTGGGGACTGCCAGTTTTACTTAACGGCAAAACCACGGATAAATAAAAATGCCACAAGGGCACAAGGCGGATCAAGCCGAAAATTGGGGGTAGCCTATTTCGATGGGTAAATATGTTCTTCGCCACCTTTGGTTGCTAT
>JGI2924J29684_1077882_pt1 | contig 24600 bp, 21 predicted proteins | sample BenlonsequencITS_FD_29684 | JGI IMG/M metagenome (IMG submission 29684)
CACCGGCTCGTCAGCGACGTCGCCCGCCGCGTCCACCCCGGGCGGGCTGACCTCGGGGAGCGCGAGGACCGCCGCGTCGTCGCCGGGACCCAGACTCGTTCGAACGCCGACTTCGTGATCGTACTGGCGATAGATCCACCGCTTCGACGCGGTGTTGGGGCTCGCGACGACGGCCTCGAACGCCTCGGAGAGGGCCGGAGCTGGATCTGGCAACGTGGTGGATGGCGTCTCCGGCGTGACCGACTCGAGATCGTTCATCGGGGCGCCCTCGCCCAGGAACTCCGCGTCGACGTCCACGACGATCTCTCGCTCGCCTGCGTCGTCGGTGTACGTACAGACGTAGTTCCCCTCGGTCACCTCGCCGATGACCGAACAGCCCAGATCGAACCGGTCGGCGACCTCGGCTACCCGGTCGACGTGTTCGGGGCGGACCTCGTAGCACATCCGCTCCTGAGATTCGGCCAGGAGGATCTCGAGCGGCGACATGTTGGGTTCGCGCTGGTGGACGCGATCCAGGTCGATCGCTGCACCGAGTCCACCCTTCGCGACGAGTTCACTGGAGGCGCCGCCGAGGCCCGCCGCACCCAGGTCGCGGGCGGATTCGACGAGGTCCTCGTCGACGAGGACCTCGTTCGCCTCGATGAGGAGCTTTTCGGCGTAGGGGTCGCCGACCTGGACGGCCGGGCGATCTTCGGTCTCTGCGTCCTCGTCCAGATCCTCGCTCGCGAAACTGGCGCCCCCGAGTCCGTCGCGCCCGGTCGCGTTGCCGACGAGCACGAGCTTGTTACCCGGCTCCTGTGCCACAGCCGTGATCAGGTTTTCCGGCGGGAGGCGGCCGACACAGGCGACGTTGACGAGCGGGTTACCCTCGTAGTCGGCGTGGAAGTCGGCGCTGCCGGTGACCGTCGGGACGCCGATGCAGTTGCCGTAGTGACTGATGCCCTCGACGACGCCATCCATGAGGTACTTCGAGTGTTCGTCCTCGAACGAGCCGAAGTAGAGGCTGTCGGCGAGTGCGATGGGATAGGCGCCCATCGAGAGCGTGTCCCGAACGATGCCACCGACCCCGGTCGCCGCACCGTCGAACGGGTCGACGTACGAGGGGTGATTGTGGCTCTCGATCCCCAGCGTGAGGTACAGATCGTCACTCTCGTCGGCCGTCGGCACCTCGACGACCGCCGCGTCGTCTCCCGGGCCGACCACGACCGACTCGCCCTCGCTCTCGAACGCGGACAACAGTGGCCGGGACGAGCGGTACGCACAGTGTTCGCTCCAGAGGTTTTCGAACAGCGCGGACTCCGCCGCCGTGGGCTCGCGCCCAAGCGCGTCGACGATGAGTTCGCGATCGGACTCGGGAAGACTCATTACCCGAGTGGTGCGAGTGACGGAGTAAAGGGGTTTCTAAACGCCGGTCGACAATCAAATCACCGCGACGCTCGAAACTGGCACCGTTCTCAGATCACCGGCGTACGGGGAACCGTTCACAGATCACGGGCGTACGGGGCACCGTTCTCGAGAGACCACAGGCGTACTGAGAGTCACGAACTGCGGCCTCGGGCGCCCGATATTCGGCGAGAGCTGCCGGCACAGTGGACTCTCCCTCGCCGACGGCGTGGCGGGTGGATCGGGGTACTTTTCTTCACCCGCTCGAAAGGGCTGGTGTGCAGACGGTCGAGCTTCACACCCACTCGTCGCGCTCGTACGACGGTCGCGATCCGGTGGAACTCATTCTCGAGCAGGCCGCAGCGATCGGCCTCGACGCCATTGCGATCACGGACCACGACGAGATCGACGCCAGCCTCGAAGCCGTCGAGCTCGCGCCGGAGTACGGGCTCGTCGCCATCCCCGGCATCGAGATTTCGAGCAAAGCGGGCCACGTCCTCGGCATCGGCATCGAGCGCGCCGTGCCACCCGGACTCTCGTTCGGCGAGACGCTCGACCGCATCCACGACCGCGGCGGGATCGCCATCGTTCCGCACCCCTATCAGGAGTCGCGCCACGGCGTCATGGCCAGGATCACGCGCGACGAACTCGCCGCGGCCGACGCGATCGAAGTGTACAACTCGCGACTGCTCACCGGTCGGGCGAACCGACAGGCCGAGCGCTTCGCTATCGAACGCGGCCTCCCGATGACAGCCGGGAGCGACGCCCACATCAGCGAGATGGTCGGCCAGGCGGTCACGCACGTCGACGCCGACGAACACTCGGCCGAGGCAATCGTCCAGGCGATCGCCGACGGCCGAACCGCCGTCGAGGGCAAGCGCACCCCCTGGCGGATCAGCTTTCAACAGGCTGCGGGGGCAGTCAAACGCCGAATCATCGCGATGCTCACGCAGCTCGGTCCATGACGGGCCCGACCGACCTCACGTTCGGCTCCGACCACGGGACGTCACAGGTCGTCCGACGGGCCATCGAAACCGGCGAGGCGCTCCCGGGAACCGGCGGCTTTGCCGGCGTCGTCGACGGGCGACTCGTCCGCGACGTGCTCGGTCGGGTACCTCTCTTCGTCGAGTCGAGTGCAGTCGAGTCCGACGACACGAGCGACGCGGGCGAGCGCTCGTGGCACCTGTCCGAGCACCCCGTCGAACAGTCCGATTGGAGTCACCGTCCAGCCTCGCTCTCGGAACCGGTCCCCGTCCCGGCCGGCACCGTGGACGGGCGACCGACCTGGTCGCTTCCCGATCCCGACCCTGTTGCCGACGCCGATCAGGTCCTGACGGAGCTCGACTGCGCCATCCGTCAGCGAACGCGCCAACACAGTGGCGACAACGTGGGCGTGGCGTTCTCTGGCGGCGTCGACTCCGCACTGCTGGCCGCACACGTCGACGCGCCACTGTACGTCGTCGGCTTCCCCGACAGCCACGACATCGAGGCGGCCGAAGCCGCGGCCGAGGCACTCGGCCGCACCGACGACCTCCACGTGACCGAGCTCACGCTCGACGACGTCGAACGGGCGGTCCCCACGGTCGCAGCCGCGATCGGGCGCACGAACGCGATGGACGTCTCGATCGCGACGGCCGTCTACCTCGTCGCCAGCGCCGCCGCGGCCGAGGGCGTCCAGTCGCTCGTGCTCGGTCAGGGCGCAGACGAACTGTTCGGCGGCTACGAGAAGGTACACCGACTCGACCATCGCGTCGAGGCGAACACGGTGGCCGGGGCCGTCCGAGAACTGCTCTCGTCGCTCCCCGACCAGCTGGCCCGTGACGTCCTCGCGGTAACTGCCGCCGGCGTCGATCCGGTCGTCCCGTACCTCTCAGACGAGGTCGTCGGCCCAGCACTCTCCATGCCGACGGACCTGTACGGCACGGAATCCGCCAGAAAGCAGGCACTCAGACGGCTCGCTCACGAGTCCCTTCCCGAGTCGATCGCCACCCGTGAGAAGAAGGCATTCCAGTACGGCAGCCTCGTCTCACGGGAACTCGACCGCCTCGCCCGGCAGGCCGGGTTCAAGCGACGGATGGACGACCACGTCGGACAGTACATCGACTCGCGGATCGACGGTACCAGTGAGAACTAGACTGTTTGAGAGCGATTTTGACGTTCAGCCACGCCACTATAGCTGTGAGAACGTTCTCAGCGATGACCCAGGCGGCCAGACAGGTTGCACAACGAATCCAGGAAGTGAGAACGCCGAAGAGAGTAGGTGAGTGAGGGCCCGTCGATCAGTCGAACACGTCGTACTCGCTCTTTACCGGGCTGGACTCGGCGTCTTCGTCGGCGTTTTCGCCCTCGCCGCGATGGTCGGCCACCCGCTGTCGGTTGATCTCGCCGATCCGGCCGAGGATCGACTCGACCGTCTCGTCGACACGCGATTGGACCTCGCTGTCGTCGTTTTTGACGATCGGCCCGTGACCATCGGTCTTTCCGAAGTCCGGATGCATTGGGAAGGACCCGACGAGTGGGATCTCGTAATCAGAGAGCGTCTGTTCGACACCCTGTCGGTCACCGAGCAACCGGTGTTCGTCACCACAACTCGGACAGACGAACGAACTCATGTTCTCGACGACGCCGATGACCGGCGTGTCGTGTTCGTTGTACATCTCGATCCCCTTTCGGGTGTCGTCGAGTGCCATGTCCTGGGGCGTCGTGACGATAACCGTCCCCGTGACGGGCATCGCCTGCAGGAGGTTGAGCGTGGCGTCACCGGTGCCTGGCGGCAGGTCGACGACGAGGTAGTCGAGGCGACCCCACTCGACACCCTCGAAGAATTTCATCATGAACTTGTTGACCATCGGGCCACGGAGCATGGCCGGATCGTCGTCGTTCTCGAGCAAGAAGCCGGTACTGATGACACGAACGCCGTCGGACCGAGGCGGGACGAGTTCGTCGTCCGGAGTGACTCCAGGTTCGCTCTCGACCGGGAGGATTCGCGGGACGTTGGGGCCGTGGATGTCTGCGTCGAGCAGTCCGACCATCGCGCCACGCTTTTCGAGGCCGGCAGCGAGGTTGGCCGCGACGGTGGTCTTGCCGACGCCGCCTTTGCCCGAGGAGACGGCGATGACGTTCTTCACGCGGGGGAGCACTTCGGCGTCGAATCCGATGTCCGCCCCGACGCGCGCCCTGATATCCGGTTCGGCACCAAGCTCCTCGATCGCGTCGCGGATGGCGGTACCGACGTGCGCTTCCGCCTCGTCGTACGGCGTGTTGAGCGCGAGTGAGACGGTCACCGTCTCGTCGTCGATCTCGATATCGTTGATGAGGCCGAGTGAGACGACGTCGTCGCCGAGCGTGGGATCCTCGACGGTAGCTAACGCGTCGTAGACGTCTTCGGTGGTTGGTGAACTCATAAAGTCGTCGTGACCGAACTAGGCCGTCACGACTCTTGTATGTTTGCTAATCGGGTGATCCGAACCGCGAGAAGGCAGTGTGTACGAACGCACAGAGCGGAGAATCAACGATTCGCGAGACCGATCGAACGGCCGGCGTGTCGAAACGGACGCCGCCGGTGGCGAATTCGGCGAGTGGGTTCAGCCGAGCGGCGACGGTGCGCCGCCGTAGAAGACCAGGCCGATCAGGACGGTGAGGATCAACATCCCGACCCACATGTTCGCGGTGATCCCGACGAGGTAGACGACGCCGAGCAGGCCCGTCTTCTCGTCGCTCGGGTTCCCGACGAACCACGAGATGGTCATTACGTAGACCGGCATCAGGATCAGTCCGAAGATGATCCACGTCCCCGGTCCGGAGAACCCGGTCGTCCCGCTCGTGGGCTCGTAGCCGTGGTACAGCGGCAGGTTCGCGACCGCGGACGCCGTCACATCGAGTGCACCAGCGAGGAGGCTCATGCTTCCACCTCCGTCGAGCCGTGCTCATCGTGATCGCCACGAAGGTGCTCGATCGAGTGGAGTTCGACGATCGGAATCATCTTCGAGACGAACAGGAAGATCAGTGCGACCATCCCGATCGTGCCGAGGATCGACGCGATCTCGATCAGGCTCGGCACGTACGTCCCGGGGACCCCGCTGTACATACTGAACTGCACGTAGAGGAATCCCTCGACGACGAACAGGACCTTCTCGATCAGCGTCGCCGACAGCACGGCGAACGCGGTGATGATCGCTCGCGTCTTGGTGAAGAGTTCGGGTCGAAGCGCCTGGGCGAAGATGTACATCAGACTGCCGGCCACCAGCCCCATCGAGACCATGTACAGCGGCGCGTGAAGTTTGCCGTGGGCGGCTTCGAGTGCCGCCACGCCAGGGAAGTAGACGCCGTTGATGATCGTCTGGAGCTGGAACCACAGCAGCATCAGGCTGAAGAACCCGAGCCAGAGCAAGAGCCCGCGGAAGATGTCACGGGTGATGATGTGATGCCAATCGTACGCGCGCGTGAACGCGGCAGCGGCGATGGTCACACCGCTGATCGCCGACGTGAGGGCGATCGCGAGGAACATCGGCCCCTGAATGCCGCCGTCCCAGATCGGGTAGGTCGCGAGGAGCGAGAACAGCCACGGGATAACGCCGCCGTGGAGCAAGAGCGGAGCCATGATGATGATCGCCGCGGCGATCCACCAGACCATCCGCTCGATGATCTCGTCCTCGGCTTCCGAGTAGCCGAAGGTCAGAATCTTGTAGACGGGTTCTAGGATGTCCGGGAGGTCATCACGGAGACGGACGATGTCGTAGCGAATCGTCAGCCCGAGGTACGTCGCCGTCAGGACGAAGTACGCCGTGATGACCGTCACGTCCCACACAAGCGGTGAGTTGTGGACCGTGATGTGATAGTGGCTGATGACACTCGTGACCATGCGGTCCGGACGTCCCATGTGCACGAGGATGTAGAATCCGGCTGCGGAGAGGCCACCGAGGGTCAGGAGTTCGGCCATCCGCGCGACCGGCATGTATCGCTCCATGCCGAGCAGTCGGACGGCTGCGGAGAGGATGATCCCGCCGTGGGCGATCCCGACCCACCAGATGAAGGCGCCGATGTAGACGCCCCAGGTGACACCGCCACCGCTGCCCCAGTCGCCGAGACCGGTGACGACGAGCCCCTTCTGCAGCTGGTAGGCCCAGCCAACCAGGAAGAGAGCGAACGCCAGCCCAGCGATGGCAACGAGAGCGACCCACTTCTTCGTCAGCGTGTTGACCGGGCGGAGGATGTCCGCCTCGGATGGGGTTTCGGCGCTCATTTAGAGCCCCCGGACGGTTTCTTCTTCGATCACGTCCATACGATTGTCGACGACCGAAGCATCCGAGCCGTCGGCCCGGGAGTACGTAATGTCCGAGTACTGTGTCACGTTTTTGCCCTCGGGGATCTCTTCCGCCGGGATCTGCTGGGCGTGTGGACCCGGTTCGTTACCGATGTATGTGACGTTCGGACTCGTTCCGACCTCCTCCAGGAGGTTGAACGCCGAGGCCTCGTCGCCAAAGACGGATTTGAGGGTGCTACGAGCGTCGCCGAACGTCTCCTCGCCGAGGTTGAGCGTACGCCTGACCTCGGTCGACTCGAAGTCGATGCCGGCCGCGACGAGCGCATCGTTGTAGGCGCGGGCTTCCTCGACTGCAGCCGCCATCGACCGATTCCGGTCGAGATCGTTGGAGAGTTCGATGTCGTCGGCGATGATGGTGATCGCTCGAATCGTCCCGATCAGTTCGTAGCCGTTCACCGAGAAGTACGACGACTGGACGAAGTCGATCTGGAAGAGATCGAACGCCTCGTCGAGCGTCGCCTCCCCGGTCGTTCCAAGTTCCGACTCGATCTCGTCGATCGACGGGAGGGGCGATGCTGGTGCAGCGCCGCCCGGACCGTTGAAGAAGTTCTCGACGGCACGACCGAACGCGGGGTAGTCGGCGTAGACGCTCGGATCGCTTCCGTCCTCGTTGACGTCACCGAACTGGATCGCGCCTGGCGGACAGGCGTCCATACAGGCTGTCGTCCCGACCTTGTCTTCGCCACCGTAGCCGTCCTGGCGACTCGGGCAGAACGTACACTTGCTCATGACGCCACGTGGGGACCGGCTGTCGACCGGTCGGTCGCGGTAGTCGTGGATGTGATCGCCCGTCATGTCTGAGTGCTGTTCCGCGATCGCATCCTGACTAACGTCGGGTTCGTCCCACTGGAAGTAATTGACCCCGTACGGGCAGGCGACCTGACAGTAGCGACAGCCGATACAGACGTCGTAGTCGGTCAGGACGATGCCGTCCTTACTTCGAGTGTGGCGAGCCGTCGTCGGGCAGACCTTCTCACACGGTGCGTCAGTACAGTGCTGACACGGCCGGACGAGATACGGCCAGTCCTTGACGCTGGCCTCGTCGGGATTCTCCGGCGCCCCGACGGTGTCGTCCTCGTAGGCCATGACGTACATCCAGTTGACGCCCTCGTCGAGGTTGTTCTCCTCGCCGCACGCCTGCATGCAGGAGAGACAGCCGTCACAGACCTCGAGGTCGATCGTCATGCCCCACTGCGTTCCGGAGGTGTCACCGCCGGAGGAGGGAGCGTTGGCGTCTCGGTCTCGGCCGTCAGCGAGTGCACCCACGCCGAGTGCGGCACCGCCGACGCCCATCTTCTTCATCACGTCACGTCGGCTCTGGTCGCCATCAGCGAGCGACGTGAGAGCGTCGACGAGCCCGCCGTCCTCGTCTTCGAGCTCCTCGATCGCGTCCGCCGTCGGACGCTCGTCTTCGCCGAACTCGTCGAGTACCTGTTCGTGGTACTTTTCCTGAAACTCGGCTTCCGTCAGTTCACCAGCGACGAGTCGCTGGGCATCTTCGGCCATGGCGAGTCCGAGCTCCGTGTCGTGCTCGGTATCGTCGAGCATCGACGTGAGCTCTGACTCCCACTCAGCACCGAGTGGATGGAACGATTCGTCCTCTGTATTCGTGCTCATTGTGCCGGCCTCACTGGACTAGGCTCGTCGTGGTGCCATTGAAAAGGTGTCGACTTCCGGGCGGCACTAGATCGGGCCGAACTGACTCGGCTTCGGCGTCCGCCGCTGGCCCCCTTGTCCCCAGTCCCCCGGTCCGAAATCGGTCCATTCCGCCACAGTCCGTCGTCTCTATTCCCGCACATTGGTTCAGACGACCCCACTCCGTCTCGGTTAATCCTTCCCCCATTCCCACCGGCTGGGAATGGCAACGCACACAATCCGGCTCAGACCACTGTCGGATCTGTCACGAGTTTCGGTTTGCAGCCGTATCGTATTCGCTCGGCCCGGGGGCGTGGCGCAGCTGGCCATCGACACTGACCGACGAATCGCGAGGCGTGTACTTGTGGCACTCTCCCACCAATACCAGGTGTCTGTACCCGCGGTCTGTACCCACGTATCGAAACCCTTACTCCCGGCAGGGGAGTCACATCGCGCATGAGCGAGGACGCCGTCACCGAAAAGGACGTCCGCCACGTCGCGTCCCTGGCACGGGTCGCACTCGCGGACGACGAAGTCGATCGGTTCACCACGCAGTTCGAGGAGATCCTCGACGCCTTCGAGACGCTCGAAGACGTCCCCTCGGTCGAACGGTCGGCCGAACTAACGAACGTCCTGCGGCCGGACGAGAGACGTGACTCGCTCTCGTCGGCACAAGCACTCGAGAACGCCCCGGAAACCGAAGATGGCCGCTTCAAAGGGCCGAACGTCTCCTGATCATGTCCGACGCATTCATCACCGAAACCGAACTCGGCGGCGCCGAAGACGGTGTGCTCGCAGGGAAGACGATCGCAATCAAGGACAACATCTCCACGGAGGGCGTCAGAACGACCTGCGGGTCGGCCATGCTCGAAGACTACGTGCCACCGTACGACGCGACCGTGGTCGAACGCGTCCACGATGCGGGGGCGACGATCGTCGGGAAAGCCAACATGGACGAGTTCGGGATGGGGACGACGACCGAGACCTCGTTCGTCGGACCGACCGACAACCCGGCCGCACCGGGACACGTCCCCGGCGGCTCCTCCGGTGGCTCCGCGGCCGCCGTCGCGGCCGGCGACGCCGATCTCGCACTCGGGAGTGACACCGGCGGATCGATCCGGTGTCCGGCGGCGTTCTGCGGCGTCGTCGGCATCAAGCCGACCTACGGCCTCGTCTCTCGCTACGGGTTGATCGCGTACGCGAACAGCTTAGAACAGATCGGGCCGCTGGCACCGACCGTCTCCGAGGCGGCGTCGCTGCTCGACGTGATCGCCGGTCCCGACGACTGCGACGCGACCACGCGATCGGATCCGGGTGAGGGTTCCTACGCCGACGCGGCTGACGGGTCGGTCGACGGGATGACGATCGGCGTCCCGACGCAGCTCGTCGAAGGGGCCGACGAGGGGGTCCGGGAGACGTTCGAGAGCGCCCTCGAATCCCTCGAAGCACAGGGGGCGACGACGACCGAAGTCGACCTCCCCTCGGTCGAACAGGCCGTCGAGGCCTACTACGTGATCGCCATGTCCGAAGCCTCGTCGAACCTGGCTCGATACGACGGCGTCAGATACGGCCACAAGAGCGACACCGACGGCAACTGGAACGAGTCGTTCGCCCAGACGCGATCGGAAGGCTTCGGCGAAGAGGTGAAACGACGAATCCTGCTGGGTACGTACGCCCTCTCGGCAGGCTACCACGACAAGTACTACGCGAAAGCCCAGCAGGCACGTGACTGGATCAAACAGGATTTCGATCGCGTGCTAGACGACGTCGACGTCCTCGCCTCGCCGACGATGCCGGTCCCGCCGTTCGAACTCGGCGAGAGCCTCGACGATCCGCTCGCGCTCTACCTCGCCGACGCGAACACGGTCCCGGTCAATCTGGCCGACCTGCCGGCCATCTCTGTCCCCGCCGGTGAGACGGACGGCCTCCCCGTCGGCATCCAGTTCGTCGGCCCCGCGTTCGGCGAACGAACGATCATCTCGGTCGCCAGCGCCCTCGAATAAGCGCGTCGAGACGAGGGGGAGTACCGAACCGGGACAGTCGAGGGATAAGTTTTTATCGGCCGTCCATGTACACTGTCACCAAGACGAACCAGTCGCCGATGATTCACGACGCTACTACCGACGTCGCGTTCGACGAGTTCTCCCGAGCCTGCGATATCGTCGAGGAGTACTTCGGAACGACGATCGACGACGTCGCCCTGCACGCTCCCGTCTCCCGCCGACAGCTCGTGGCCATCCTCGCGCGGGCACAGCTCGTCGGACGCGAGCTCGCCGGCACCGAACCGCTCACCGTCGAGCGGGCGGTTCACCAGTCGAACGACGAGGGCGTCTACTGGCTCGACGACGGCTTCTGGGACGACATTCGCGGCCGCCACAACCTCACCCCCGACGAATCTCGCGCGGCACGGGAAGTCCACCGACGGATCGTCGAAGCGATCGCGGGCGACGTCCCCTACTACAACCGCGAACGTGACCCGTACGTCCTCATCGAACGGCAACTGTCCCGGGCCTGAGACAGAGTTGCTATCGTCTCGTTCACGTCCTGACCGGTCCCAGTAGTCCTCAACGTGCGAGAATCTCCGGCACGAACGTGTAGATCATCCACGGGTGTACCGAACGGTTCCCAGTCGAGTGCGACGAGGAGGCCGTCGAGCGTTCGACGAAAGAAAGCGATCGTCACCGGACCACCGATCGGCGCCTCAATCCTCGTACGCGAGGTTCATGATCCACTGCGAGAAGGCGTCGCTGTTAGCGTCGACTTCCTCCTCGCCGATGAACGGCGAGAGCATGTCGCCGGCCATCAGCAGGCGGAAGTCGAGGTCCCGCGCGGTCGGCGTGATGTAGTAGGTGTTGTGTCCATCGTAGACCGCGTCCTCACGGTCGACGAGTTCCTTCTCGACGAGGTTCTCGACGATCCGACTCCCCTTGCGCGAGGAGACGCCGAGTTCTTTCCAGAAGTCGCTCTGGTGGATGCCGCCGGACTGGCGGACGAGTTCGAGGCCGGCCCGTTCGTCCTCCGACAGGTCGGCTTCGACCTCGGCGAGACTCACGATACCACCTCGGCGCAGTGACGTCGTACCCGGAACCCTGTCTCCATACCCCAACAACGGGTTCCAATCCGCTTAAATGTGGCTTTCGACGTCGATCGACTCGAATGGCGTCTCGCAGGGCGGGCCATCGGCGTATTCGTACGTAATGGACCGCCCGATCGAGACGAGTGAGGCCGAACGCGTGCCGTAGGAGTCGCCGTGTTTGCAGACGCCGTAGTCGTGATCGGCCATCACGCCGCTGGCACGATCGAGCCACGCTTCGGCAGTCTCGTCGGTGGCTGGCGCGAGTGCGGTCCGGACGGCGACGGCGCTCTCCGCCTGTTCCCGCCCCAGTTCCTCACGGGCCGACGGGATCTGGGGCTCGACCGACCGTCCGACGTTGACCAGCACGTGTACACCAGGGTCGAGCTCGACTCGATCGAGCGTCCCGTCCCAGGCGTGTATCGTCGCCGTCTCGGCGTCCGCAATCGCCAGGTAGAACCCATCGTACTCGGCGTCTGCGACGGATTCCTCGACGAGGCGGCCGGCCGCCGTCGCCGACTCGCTCGCGAGTGCATCCGCGACCAGCTTCCCGCGTGATCGCTCACCTGCCAGTTCAGCGTCGGTCCAGCGGTTCGTGAGCGCGACGAGTACCCCGTGTTCGTTGACGCCGATCCAGGTGCCACCGGCCTCGGCGTCGCGCGGCGCGACGACGACCGGATCCCCACGATACCGACCCGGCGGCTCGGCGGGTCGATCGAGCGCTTCGTCGCGCGTGGCAGCCGCGACGACGGGTGCCTCCGCGAACACCTGCCACGCGAGGATGAACGTGCACATAGTCGGTACACGCGCAGGACGGACTAAAGGCGTTCTCACCCGACGACGCGGTACGGTCCACCGGACAGACGCAGCACCTGGGAAGGACAGTGAAATCGGTAAAAACAATGCCGATCGTAGCTACGACAAACACATGGCTCGGCCAGTGGGTAAGGTTCCGGAGGCCAAACACTTGCCTACAATCGGTGGCGTGTGCCACGCTGCGGCCGTTCTCTACCTCTATCATGCCATCCGCCGACAGCCAGTCACCGATCTGCTTACCCCGATTTCCGTCGGCACCGTCGCGGAAAGTGTATACGTCGCGATCGGACTGTTCACGATCGGTTACGTGATGGTTCACGTAGCCGTCGCCCACCGGCGATACACACCGTTGCTCGCGGCTGTGACGTTCTACGTCGGTGCGACGTATACGAGCTGGAGAGACATTCAAAGCGCCCTCGATTCGGGAGTGGAACCCCTGTTGACGATTCGGTTGGACGCGATCTACGTATACTGGTGGATATTCCCACTCACGGCTATCGTGTTACTGTGGGTGCTAGAGGATCTGGCAAGAGGGATCGTCCGGCGACGCTGACGGACGCGGACGGGTGTCGGCTTACTCCGTCAGCGTATCGAGGACGCCGAGAATTCGCTCTTCGTCAGCTCGGTCGGGACCGTTTTCCCGGCCGGTTCGATCCGACGCGAGGTGGTCGTCGACCGTTCGCTCCATCGCCTCAGACAGTGGTGTCGACTCCCAGCCGAGCTGGGCGACCTTCTCCGTGGTGAGCATGTGGGGCGGGTCTCGGTAGAGGACGAAGTCCTCGAGCGCGAGGTCGGCTGCAGCGAGTTCGCGGGCGCCCGCGGTGACGAGTTCGACCCCCGCTTCGTGGTCGGGGTCGACGGCGGCGAGCGACTCGTCGATCAGTTCGAGCATGCCACGTAGGGTTACGGCGCGCTGGTCGCCGACGTTGTACGACTCGCCGGGTTCGCCCTCCTCGGCGACGATCCGCATCCCGCTCGCGACGTCTTCGACGTAGACGCGGTGCCAGAGGTTCGTCCCGTCGCCGGGGAGGACCACGCGGTCGAAGCGGTGAATGCGGTCGATCCAGTAGTCGAGGCGTTCGGTGTAGTCGTGGGGGCCGTAGACGATCGGCGGGCGAACGCTCATCGCGTTGACGCCGTCGGCGGCCGCCTCGAAGACCGCGCGATCACCCTCGGCCTTTCGCGGTCCGTAGGTGTCCGACTCGTCAGCGATGGCCTGCTCGTCGGTGCACTCACAAAGTGGCGTGAACCCCTCGCGCTTCGGAAGGTCCTCCCGGCCGTAGGCAGCGCCGCTCGAGATGTAGACGTAGGCGTCGACGTCGTCGAACACCGTCGTCGCCTGGCGGACGTCCCGCGGGAAGTACGCGACGCAATCGAAGACGGCGTCCGGCTCGACCGCAGCGGCCTCGACGAGGTCGCCGTCGTCGGTCCGGTCCCCCTGCACGTGGTCGACGCCGTCGGTGTCGGCGAACGGGTTCTCGTGATTCCCACGGTTGAACAGCGTCACGTCGTAGTCGTGTTCGAGCAACTCCTCGACCAGGTGGCGACCGATAAAGCGCGTGCCGCCGATAACGAGCGCATGGTCCATACGAATCGGATCACCCCTGCGGACAATAACGATGCCGGAGTCGGAACCGGCTGAAATCGGGCCGACGCGACACGACGACTACGCCGGGTCCTGCGTGGAGGGGCTGGTAAGGTACTCGCTAGCCCACCCCCAGATGAAGAGGCCGATCGAGAGGGCGACCCAGAGTCGAACCGCGGGAGCCATCGGGTCACGGACGACGACGGGTGCGATCAGCGGGCCCTCGATCCAACCCCAGAGTGCGAGCGCTTCGAGAAGGACCCAGGTGAGAACGAACAGATAGCCGAGCGTGCGCCCCCGCTGCGAGCGAGCCCACACAAGCAGACCCGAAACGATCCCGAGCACAGAAGCGAGCACCACGAGAACGACGAACGCACCCAGCCACAGGCGACCGGCGGCCCCCGCTTTCCCGGTCGGCGCCACCCACAGCGAGTAGCCGTAGCTGAGCGGGAGATAGAGACCGAAGCCGGCGAGTAACAGACTGAGACCGACGTGGCCAGAGGAACGAGTACTCATCGAGACGAATTCGTCCGGGCGAGCAGTTAAAAGCGAAGGATTCGTCCCAGTCCGTGCGATCGCCACAGGCGAGTCGAGCCGGCACCCGATTCAGCGATCGTCGAAGACGAGTGAGCCGTCGACGAGCGTCGCCACGACATCGATCTCGTCGATCCCATCCGGTTCGTCCCAGGGCGACTCCGAGAGCACGGCGAGATCGGCTCGCTTCCCCACCTCGATCGTCCCGAGTCGGTCCTCGTCGAATCCGGCATACGCCGCACCGATGGTGTACGCGCGAATGGCTTCAGTCACCGAGAGTCGCTGGGACGCCGTCGGTGCGTTGACGGCGTGGTGGATCCCGAGCAGCGGGTCGAGCGGCATGCTATCGGAGCCGAACGCGAGCGGGGCACCCGCGTCGAGGACTGCTCGGAGCCGATTGGATCGTTTTCGCCGCCCTTCGCCGAGGCGCTGGTCGTACAGCCCGCCCGGCTGGGCCCACTGGTGGAAGTTCGGCTGCATCGACGCGACGATCCCCGCGTCGGCCATCGAGGCGAGTTGTTCGTCGGTCGCGAGTTCGACGTGTTCGATGCGGTGACGAGCGGTCGGTGCGGTCTCCGTGTCGGCGAGGACGTCGACCGCCGCCCCGATCGCCTCGTCGCCGATCGCGTGGACGGTCAGCTGGAAGTCGTAGTCGACGGCCCGGGTAGCGACCTCGCGGAGTTCGTCGGGCTCGACGACCCACTGGCCGCGGCCGTCGTCGGGGCCCTCCTCGCTGGCGTCGGATCCCGTGCCGTCGAGGTCCTCGTACGGTTCGAAGAGCTTCGCCGTCCGGGCGCCGATACTCCCGTCGGTGAAGGACTTGATCCCGCCGGTTCGGACGAAGTCACTCCCCGCGTTCGTCGCGAGGCCGACGTCGATCGCCGTCTCCAGATGATCGCTCCAGTAATCGAGCCGGACCCGACAGTCGAGGTCGCCGTCGCGATCCAGTTCGCGGTAGATTCGCGGCGCGCGGGAGTGGCGAACTTTCTCGTGGACGCCGGTGACCCCGAGCGAGGTGGCGTGGTCGATCGCCGCCGTCACGAGTTCACGCGTCTCCGCGTCAGAGTCGTCCGAGCCACCCCAGACCTGAGTTGCGGCGTCCTCGACGACCACACCGGTCGGCTCACCGTCTGCCGTCCGGACGTCGTCGGCCGGGAGGTCGGGGAGCAATCGGTCGAGCGCGACGGAGTTGAGCGACGCGGTGTGCATATCGACGCGCATCGCGACGACGGGCCGTTCCTCGCTGATCGCGTCCAGATCCTCCCGTGTCGGGTAGCGCGATTCGGGCCACTCGCTCTCGTCGTAGCCGAATCCGAGGATCCACTCACGGCCGGTCTCGGCCTGACGGTCTAGTTCGTCGAGCGCGTCGTCGAGACTCGCGGCGTCGGAGAGATCCGCGTGGACAAGGTACAGGCCCTGCGTTTCCATGTGCGTGTGTGCGTCGATAAATCCCGGTACGACCGTTCGTCCCGCACAATCGATCACGGTCGTCTCGACGCCCTTGAGGTGTTCGATCTCGACGGTTCGTCCGACGCGGACGATCTCGCCGTCGCGAATCGCGATCGCCTCCTGAACGTCCGCTGACTCCCCTTCGTCGGCTATCGTGACTGTGCCAGTGCCGTCGGTCGCCCCCGCCAGGGTGTGGACGTCCCCGTCGAGCAAGACGAGATCTGCAGCCTCGGTCATGACCTGACCGGTGCGTGGCAGTCCCAAAACGATTGCGCCTCCGGCGAATCGCGGCGGGGATCGCCACCGCGTCACGATCGCCGATGGTTATCCGTGGCGTCGCGGGGAGCACAGGATCGAACGGAATCAGCAACTGTTAGGACCGGGCCCCGTCTCGACTGACGCATGAGCGACGCCGAGACCCTGGCCGACCGCGTCCGCGACGGCGAGCTTCGACTGTACGAACTGGACGACCACGCGGACTCAGACACCGCAGCCGAGGCCCGTCGCCGATTGCTGGAGGCCGAAACCGACACGACCCTCGAGACGATCGGCGACTACTCGTTCCCGGCCGCCGAGGCAGCCGACACGGCCATCGAGAACATGATCGGTGCTGCCCAGATCCCCATGGGCGTCGCCGGTCCGGTCGCCGTCGACGGTGGGGCGGCCAGCGGCGAGTACTATCTCCCGCTCGCGACGACCGAGGGCGCGCTAGTCGCCTCCGTCAACCGCGGCCTCTCCGTCATCGACGACGCAGGTGGCTCGACCGCCCGCGTGACGAAGAACGGAATGACGCGCGCGCCGGTTTTCCGGGTCGACGGCGTCGCCGAAGCGGCCGAGACCGTCGAGTGGGTCGAGTCGCACGAAGCCGACCTCCGCGAGGCGGCCGAGTCGACGACCAGCCACGGCGAACTGCTCGGCGTCGAGCCCTACGTCGTCGGCGACTCCGTCTACCTCCGCTTCGCCTACGACACGAAAGACGCGATGGGGATGAACATGGTCACGATCGCGACCCGCGAAGCCTGCGACGTCGTGGAGGCCGAGACGCCAGCCTCGCTCGTCGCGGTGTCGGGCAACCTCTGTTCGGACAAGAAGCCTGCAGCGATCAACGCGGTGGAAGGACGCGGCCGGTCGGTCACCGCAGACGTCGTCATCCCCGGAGAACTCGTCGAGGATCGGCTGGGAACCACGGCCGAGGGGATCGTCGAGGCCAACACTCGCAAGAACCTGATCGGTAGCGCGAAGGCCGGCAGCCTCGGGTTCAACGCACACGCGGCGAACGTCGTCGCCGCGGCCTTCCTCGCGACGGGCCAGGACGAGGCTCACGTGGTCGAGGGCTCGAACGCGATCACGACGATGGAGACCCGTGAGCGTGACGAAGACGGGTCCGAAGACCTCTACGCCAGCATCTCGCTGGCCTCCCTCCAGGTCGGCACCGTCGGCGGCGGCACGAAACTGCCGACCCAGGCCGAAGCGCTCGACGTCCTCGACCTGCGTGGCAGTGGAGAGCCCGCCGGTGAGAATGCGAACGCGCTGGCCGAGGTCATCGCCGTCGGCGCGCTGGCGGGCGAACTCTCCCTGCTCGCCGCCCTCTCCTCGCGGCACCTCGCAAGCGCGCACGAAGACCTCGGAAGATAGGAGGGGTTGGACTGGACGATAGGAGGAGGGTTGGACGATAGGAGGAGGACGGCGGTGGGTGCTTCACAGCTGACGAGGGCGGTCGCGTACATCCGAGTGGGAATGTGGAAACGATCACATCACGAGGTGGGCCGCTCAACGTGGACGAACGAAGGCAAACGACCGCCTCGGTACGACCCGGTATCCGCAGAATAATTCACCAGCCACTGGCGCAAATATTGCGCTATTCGGGAGACTCAGGCGCGTGAATGACTCACCGGGGTGATGGCTTCGGAAGCTTCTTTATCCAGTCCGTCAAGCACACAGACACAGATGGCTGTACTCTGGCTGGACGAGATCGGCGCCGACGACCTGGAGTCCGTCGGGGGCAAAGGCGCGTCCCTGGGCGAGCTTACGGGAGCAGGGCTGCCGGTCCCGCCTGGCTTCGTCGTCACCGCTGGCACCTACCGGGAGTTCATCGAGAACGCCGGCATCGACGAGGAGTTGTTCGATGCCGTCGAGGTCGACGTCGAGGATTCGGCCGCCCTCGCCGACGCTGCCGACCACGCACAGGAACTCATCGAGGAGACGCCGTTCCCCGAGGAGTTGCGCGAAGAGATACTCGCCGCCTACCACGACGTCGGGACGGCCGACGAGGAGGCGTTCGTCGCGGTCCGCTCGTCGGCCACCGCGGAGGACCTGCCCGACGCCTCGTTCGCCGGTCAGCAGGAGACGTTCCTGAACGTCACAGAGGACGATTTGCTCGACCGCGTCCGCCGGTGCTGGGCCTCGCTATTTACCCAGCGGGCGATCTACTATCGACAGGAACAGGGCTTCGATCACTCGGCAGTCAACATCGCCGTGGTCGTCCAGCAGATGGTCGACGCCGAGAAGTCCGGCGTCATGTTCACCAGCCACCCCTCGACCGGCGACCCGACCATGATCGTCGAGGCAGCCTGGGGCCTGGGCGAAGCCGTCGTCTCGGGTGCGGTCTCACCGGACAACTACGTCGTCGATCGTGCTGACGGCGAGATCGACGTGACGATCGCCGACAAGAAGGTCAAACACGTCAAAGACCCCGAGACAGGCGAAACCGTCGAAGTCGACGTCGATCCCGAGGACCGCGAAAAGCGCGTCCTGTCGGACGCCGACGTCGAACGACTCGTCGAACTCGGCGAACGGGTCGAATCCCACTACGACACCCCACAGGACGTCGAGTGGGCGATGGCCGACGGGGAGGACTACATGCTCCAGTCCCGACCGATCACCACGATCTCGGGTCCGGACGATATCACCGACGCCACCGGATCCGAGGGCGTCACGAGTGTCACCGACGGCAGCGGCGGGGTGGAGTCCGCCGGTGGCGAACTCTCAGGCGAAACCGTCGCCCCCGAAGGAGAGTTGCTCGTCGACGGGCTCGGGTCGAGCCCGGGCCGCGTCGCCGGCCCGGCCCGACTCGTGACGAAACTCGACGACCTCGACAAGGTCCGCCAGGGCGATATCATCGTCACCGAGATGACCACGCCGGACATGGTCCCCGCGATGAAGCGGGCCGCTGGCATCGTCACCGACGAAGGCGGCATGACCAGTCACGCCGCGATCGTCTCACGTGAACTCGGCGTCCCGGCGATCGTCGGCACGACGAACGCGACGACTGTCCTCGATGACGACCAGCAGATCACTTTGGACGGCGACAGAGGGCAGGTACTCGCCGGGAAGACGGTCGAGACGGAAGAGGAGACCGAGCCGGTCGAAGACGTCCGGCCGCAGTCGCCGGTCAAGCCGATGACGGCCACGGAGGTCAAAGTCAACGTCTCCATCCCGGAGGCGGCCGAGCGCGCCGCCGCGACTGGGGCCGACGGCGTCGGCCTCCTGCGCACCGAGCACATGATCCTCTCGCTGAACCGGACACCGGCGAAGTTCATCGAAGACGAGGGCGTCGACGCCTACGTCGACGAACTCGTCCAGGGCATCCGCGGCGTCGCGGACGAGTTCTACCCGCGCCCGGTCCGCGTCCGAACGCTCGACGCGCCGACCGACGAGTTCCGCCAGCTCGAGGGCGGCGAGGACGAGCCGAGCGAGCACAATCCGATGCTCGGCTACCGCGGGATTCGTCGGAGCCTCGACCGGCCCGACGTCTTCGCCCACGAACTCGAGGCGTTCCGGCGACTCTACGACCTCGGCTACGACAACGTCGAGATCATGCTGCCGCTGGTCAACGACGCCGAGGACGTCTACCGATCGAAGCGGCTCATGGAAGAGGCCGGGATCGATCCCGAGAAACGAACCTGGGGCGTGATGATCGAGACGCCGGCCTCGGCGCTCGGCGTCGAGGAGATGGCCGACGCGGGCATCGACTTCGCCTCCTTCGGGACGAACGACCTCACCCAGTACACCCTCGCCGTCGACCGGAACAACGAGCACGTCGCCGACCGCTTCGACGAGCTCCACCCAGCGGTCCTCAGACTGATCGGCGACGTCATCGAGCGCTGTCGCGAACACGGCGTCGACACCTCAATCTGCGGGCAGGCCGGCTCGAAACCCGAAATGGTCCGCTTCCTCGTCAACGAGGGAATCAGCTCCATCTCGGCGAACATCGACGCCGTCCGCGACGTCCAGCACGAGGTCAAGCGCGTCGAACAGAAGTTGCTGCTCGATTCGGTTCGGTAAGAGAGAGCGCTCGGGTTCGTCCTATTTCCGCGCTCGTCGGATCGTTGCTCTCAGTCCGACCGACCGGCGAGATACGACGTGAGCGTCGACGTTACCTGGTCGACGAGTGACGCTTCGAGCGTTCCCTGCCAGAACTCGATATCGGCCTCGTCGAGCGTGTGGACGGTCCACGGAACGAGATTGCTCGGTTCTGGCGTCCCACCGTTGATCCACGCGCGTTCAGGGATCGGGACGAGCCCGTCGTACCAGTTCTTCGTCGTCAATGGCACGACGAGAAACTGGTCGCCGTGGAACGGATACTGTTCGTCGTTCAGAATACACCACGGTCTCGAATACTGGTCACCTTTGAACGGGTCCGCACCGTACACGACGTCAGTTCGTTCCCGCGTCATTCGTCTTCGTCGGTCGATGGTGTCCCGGCTGCATGTTCTTGCCAGGCCTCTCGATCCTCTGTCCCGAATCGCTCGTTCAAACGCTCGGTGACGCGGCGGTATCGACCGAACGACGCGATGCGCTCCGGTTCTCCGATCGCCCAGTACGCCGCCTTGTGGCGAACGAGCCCTCGGTCTTCGAGGCGGCCGAGAACGGTCGCAATCGAGTTCTGCGGGATGCCAGTTTCGTCTGCAATTTCGGCGGCTTTGAACGCTTTGTCGTCGTTCGAGAGGAGAAACTGGAGGACTTTTTCCGGATTGCTCAGGTCCCCCAGTTCCGGCTCCGGAGTTTCTTCGAACGTATCGATATCGATGACCATGATGGCTATACGGGAGCGACTGTCGTAAGCGTTTCCGACGTAACCTATGTAACCGATGTATCCAGCTGTCAATGATGCCAACGTTTGTGCGTTCGTCCCCTGAAGGCAGTTATACCCTGCCCGAGAACACAACAGATAAAGCCGTCACTCTCCTGTTCTGACGCATGCAGGCCGAGCCACAAGGGTTCGACCGGGTTCTCTCCTCGATGTGTACGGAGCCGCATCCGGTCGCCCGGGAGGCCGCCGAACGGTTTCTCGCGACGAACCCCGGCGATCCGGGGACGTATCCGACCGTCGCCGATCTCGAGGGTCGGGCGATCTCGATGCTCGGCGACATCGCCGCCCTGGACGACCCAGCAGGGTACGTCGCCAGCGGTGGCACGGAGGCGAACATTCAGGCAGTTCGAATCGCACGCGAGCGCGCACGGAAGAACGACATCGAGTCACCGTCCGTCATCATGCCCGAATCGGGCCACTTCAGTTTCAGGAAGGCCGCGGACGTTCTCGACGTCGACCTCACGATCGTTCCAACGGACGACGACCACCGGGTGCGTCTCGACGCGGTTCGCGACCGGGCGAACGAGGAGACGGCGCTGATCGTCGGCGTCGCTGGAAGTACCGAGTACGGCCGAGTCGATCCGCTCGGGCCACTCGGTGAGATCGCGCACGACGTCGGCGCGCTGTTCCACGTCGACGCCGCCTGGGGTGGGTTCGTCCTCCCGTTCACCGACACCGAGTGGACCTTCGCCGACGTCCCGGTCGACACGATGACCATCGACCCACACAAGATGGGGCAAGCCGCGATCCCCGCCGGTGGCTTGCTCGTTCGGGACGAGGCGTTACTCGACGAACTGGCCGTCGATACGCCCTACCTGGAGACGACCTCGCAGGCGACACTGACGGGGACGCGCTCCGGTGCCGGCGTGGCGAGTGCCGTCGCCGCGATGGAAGAACTGTGGCCGGAGGGCTACGCCGCACAGGCAGATCGCTCACAGGCAAACGCCGACTGGCTGGCGACGCAGCTCGCCGAACTCGGCTACGACGTCGTCAGGCCGACGCTCCCGCTGGTTGCCGCGGACGTCCCGACGCCCACGTTCGAGGCGCTGCGTGCAGACGGCTGGCGAATCTCGCGAACCGGGACGGGCGAACTTCGAGTCGTCTGTATGCCCCACGTGAGCCGATCGATGCTCGAATCGTTCGTCGACGACCTCGCCGCGATCGACGAGTGTACACCGACGGCGGCGACGACCGACGATTGACCGGAGAGATCACGACGGGGTGGAGTTCGCGACCGGGAGAGGGAGATTCGACGAGGAGCGCAGAAATCGGACGACTCCGTTCAGAAACGTTTTGTACGAGGGTAGGTAACGTGAGGCCATCATGGGCGCTGGACGCACGGCGATCGCGACGATGCGTCAGCGACGATAGCGAACGGGTGGATCGTCGCGGCGCCGGTCATACGGCACGCACCCGCGGCGGGGAAACCCGATTTCTACCCCACCTGTGGACGAGTAGCGCGACGCACGACCGAAAACCGGCGGGTTTTACGCCCGCCGCGACAACGACACGCTAAGAAAATACAATGAGTACCGAAGACTTTCCGACGGACCGACCGGCGGTGGTGACCTGTGGGCTCCCGTACGCAAACGGAGACCTCCACATCGGCCACCTCCGCGGCTACATCGGCGCGGACGCGTTCGCCCGCGCGCTCGAAACGCTCGGCCAGGAAACGGCGTACGTCTCGGGTTCGGACATGCACGGGACGCCCGTCGCCGTCAACGCCGAGCAGGAAGGTATCGACCCCGAGGAATTCGCACTGCGCTGGCACGAACAGTATCAGGAAACGTTCCCGAAGTTCGACGTCGATTTCGACAACTACGGGCACACGCACGACGAGACGAACACCGAACTGACCCAGGAGATCGTCCGGACGTTAGACGAGGAAGGCTACGTCTACGAGGACGAGATCCTCGTCGCCTACGACCCGAAGGCCGACGACTACCTGCCCGACCGATACGTCGAGGGGACCTGTCCGTACTGCGGTGCGAAGGCCCGCGGCGACGAGTGCGACGAGGGCTGTCAGCGCCACCTGGAGCCCGGCGAGATCGAGGACCCACGGAGCGTCCGGACCGGCAACCCGGCGGAGTACCGAGAACGGACACACAAGTTCTTCCGCGTCTCCGAGTTCGCCGACTACCTGACGGAGTTCCTGGACGGCCTCGAAGGCACGTCGAACGCCCGGAACCAGCCACGGCAGTGGATCGAAGAGGGACTCCAGGACTGGTGTCTCACCCGCGATATGGACTGGGGGATCGACTACCCCGGGGACGACGGCGCCGCCGAAGACGTCGTCCTCTACGTCTGGGTCGACGCACCGATCGAGTACATCTCGAGTACCAAACAGTACACCGAGCGGGTCGGCCCCGACGAATACGACTGGGAACAGGTCTGGACGGACGAAGGCGAGATCGTCCACGTGATCGGCCGGGACATCATCCAGCACCACACGATCTTCTGGCCGGCGATGCTCGAGGCCGCGGCGTACAACGCGCCGCGTGCAGTGGCTGCCACCGGCTTCATCACCATCAACGGCAAGGGGCTCTCGACCAGTCGCAACCGGGCCATCTGGGCCAGGGAGTACCTCGACGAAGGGTTCCACCCGGACCTCCTGCGGTACTACCTGACGACGACCGGCGGCTTCCAGCAGGACGTCGACTTCTCCTGGGACGCCTTCCAGGAGAAGGTAAACGGCGAGCTCGTCGGTACCGTCGGTAACTTCTGGTACCGCAGCCTGCTCTTTGCCTACCGGAACTACGACGGAACGCCCGATTCGGCCGTCTCCGACGAGGTCGAAGCGCGCATCGAGGAGGCGATCGACGCGTTCACCGACGGTGTGAACGACTACTCGCTGCGCGACGTCGGCCACGCCGCGACGCGACTCGCCCAGTTCGGCAACGAGTACATCCAGCGCAACGAACCCTGGAAGCTCACCGACGAGGAGCCCGACCGGGCGGCACAGGTCATCCGCGACTGCGTCCAGCTCGCGAAGGCCACCGCCGTCCTGCTCTCCCCGATCGCCCCCGGCAAGGCTCAGGCGCTCTGGGAGCAGATCGGTGAAGACGGCGAGATCGCGGACGCACACCTCGAGGACGCACTGGCGGCTCCGCAAGACACGTTCGACGAACCCGGCGAACTATTCGCCAAAATCGAAGACGACCGCGTCGCCGAACTGAACGAGAAACTCGAAGCACGAATCGAGGAAGCGGCGAGCGACGACGAGACGGAAGACGGCGACGGAGCGCCAGCAGACGGCGAAACCGAAAGCGACGACACTGCCGGCGAGCAATCCACGAGCATGACCGACACAGACGACCTCGAACCGTTGACGGAGGATCGCATCGGCTTCGAAGACTTCCAGGACGTGGACATCCGCGTCGGCCGGATCGAAACGGCCGAGGGCATCGACGGTGCCGACGACCTCGCCCGACTCGAAGTCGATATCGGCTTCGAGACGCGTCAGGTCGTCGCCGGGATCAAACAGCTCCACGACCTCGACGAGCTTCCCGGCACGCGGTGTATCCTGCTGGCGAACATGGAACCCGCCGAACTCTTCGGTGTCGAATCCAACGGCATGATCCTGGCCGCGGGCGAGGAAGCGGACCTGCTCACCACGCACGGTGACGCCGCGCTGGGCGAGAAGATCAAGTGACCGTCGCCCCTCGGTAGTCGGCGAAGTCACACACACACACACACACACACACACACAC
>JGI2924J29684_1077881_pt1 | contig 24598 bp, 24 predicted proteins | sample BenlonsequencITS_FD_29684 | JGI IMG/M metagenome (IMG submission 29684)
CCATCGCAGCCGCCGTCGGTTTGATGATGCGTTCGACCGCCTCGTCCATGATGGCCGGATCGATATGCGGCAGCGGCGTGTACGTGCCCATGCCGCCCGTGTTCGGCCCCTTGTCGCCGTCGAACACCGGCTTGTGGTCCTGCGCCGGCACCATCGGCCGCACCGCCAACCCGTCGACGAACGACAGGATCGACATCTCCTGCCCCTCGAGGAACTCCTCGATGACCACCTTCGTGCCGGATGCGCCGAATACCTTGTCGATCATCATGCCGCGCAAGGCCGCTTCCGCTTCTTCCATCGTGCGCGCGACCGTGACGCCTTTGCCGGCGGCGAGGCCGTCCGCCTTCACGACGATCGGCGGCGGCTGCTGCCGCAGATACGCCAGCGCCGTCTCGTAATCGTCGAACGTCTCGTACCGTGCGGTCGGGATGTTGTATTTTCGCAGCAGGCTTTTCATGAAAATCTTGCTGCCCTCGATCTCCGCCGCCGCCTTGTTCGGACCGAACGCCGGGATGCCCGCAGCCTCGAACGCGTCGACGATGCCCGCCGCCAGCGGGTCGTCCGGGCCGACGACGACGAGGTCGATCGCCCGCTCCTTCGCGAATTGGACGAGCTTGTCGAAATCCATGACGCCGATCGGGACGCACTCCGCAAGTTGCGCGATGCCTGCGTTGCCCGGCGCGCAGTAGAGCTTCGTCACCCGGCTGCTCTTGGCCAGTGACCAGACGATGGCGTGCTCGCGCCCGCCGCCGCCGATGACCAGGATGTTCACCGCTTGTGGCCCCCTTATTCCTTGTTCCGGATCGTGATCGCCGCTTCGCCGCCGCCGACCGGAATCGTCTTCACGAGCAGCGAAATGCGGTTCTCTTCGTCGAGCCGCTTCCAGTAGTATTCCAGCGTCTGCTCCGCATCGTCGAACAGCGGGACAAGCTTCGGCTCGCCTTCGAAGGACGGCAGCGGGTTGCCGTCGCCCTGATACGTGTGGATGAGATGGCCGAAGCCCGCGAGCGGCTGCTCGTACGTGAAGAAATGCCGCTGCGCGAGCGCCTCGTTGCCGCGGTTTGACTTCAGAATCGCCAGCTTGTAGGCGGCGGATTTGTCGCCCGGCTGGACGATGCCGGAAATGCGCGGCGTGAAGTTCGGCGCGTCCGGCTCGAACGTGCGCGTGCGGAGCGCGTCTTCGAACGTGCCGCCGCTTGCGATGGCGTCCGCAATCGTGTCGGTCTGGTCGCCGTTCGTCACGATGTGGGCACCGCCGGATTGCCTTACCGGGTAGTAAATGATGAGCGAAGGGTCGGTCAGCTTCGCCGGATCGCGCGCCTCGGTGCGGACGCTGCCGTCTTCCTCGAGGACGAAGATCCGGTTGCGGCTGTTCTCGCTCCGCCCCATGATCCAATACACTTGCACCAGCCGGGTGCCGTCCGGCGTCATGCCGATGATGATGCCGCGGCCCGGATAGCGGTTGCTCTTCAGCGCTTCGGCGTTCGCTTCCGCTTCCGCCTTCAGGTTGTCGAGATTGGTGATGGTGGTCATTGTGCCGCTTTCTCCCTTCGTGGCGGAATCAGTGGTGGAACAGCCGGACGCCGGAATACACCATAACCATGCCGTATTCGTTCGCCGCCTTCACGACTTCTTCGTCGCGCAGCGAGCTGCCGGCCTGGATGACGTATTTCACGCCGCTGCGGCTCGCCCGGTCGAGGTTGTCGCGGAACGGCAGGAACGCATCGGAACCGTAGGAAACGTTCTTCAGCCCCTTGAGCCATTCGCGCTTCTCTTCCGGCGTCAGGCGCGGCGGCACTTCTTCGAAGCATTGCTCCCAGCTCTTCTGTTCCACCGGCGTCAGCACGTCCTCAAGCCACAGGTCGATCGCATTGTTCTGCTCGGCGCGGGACAGGCCCGGGCGGAATTTCATGTTCAGCGCGATCGGATGCTGGCGCAGATACCAGCGGTCCGCCTTGTCGCCGGCGAGGCGCGTGCAGTGGATGCGCGACTGCTGGCCGGCGCCGATGCCGATCGTCTGGCCGTCCAGCGCGTAGCAGATGGAGTTCGATTGCGTATATTTCAGCGTCACGAGGGCGACGAGCAGATCGCGCTTCGCGCTCTCCGGCAGCTCCTTGTTCTCCGTCACGATCGTCTCGAAAACGGAATCGTCGATCACCGCGTCGTTCCGTTCCTGCTGCATCGTCAGGCCGAAGACGGTGCGTGTCTCAATCGGGTCGGGCACGTAGTCGGGATCGATCTCGAGGATGAGGAATTTGCCGCCCTTCTTCTCCTTCAGGATGGCCAGCGCTTCCTCGGTATATCCCGGCGCCACGACGAGGTCGGACACCTCGCGCTTCAGCAGCTTCGCCGTCGGCACATCGACGATGTCGCTCAGCGCGGCCGCGTCGCCGAAAGACGACATCCGGTCCGCGCCGCGCGCCCGCGCGTAGGCAGTCGCGAGCTCCGACAGCTCCATGCCGTCGACGAAATACGCCTTCGCCAGTTCCGGCGTCAGCGGCGAATAGACGGCGGCGCCGGCCGGGCTGACGTGCTTGAACGATGCGGCGGCCGGCAGTCCCGTCGCCTTGCGCAGCTCGCGCACGAGCTGGAACGCGTTCAGCGCGTCGAGCAGGTTGATGAAGCCGGGCTCGCCGTTCAGCACCCGGATCGGCAGCGGCTTGCCGCCGTTCGTCAGCTTCGCCTGCTTCTGGTGCGGGTTCATCCCGTACCGGAGGTTCAGTTCGTAAATTTCGCTCATCGTCCCCATCCTTGTCCTTGGGTTTTGCCGGGCGGATCGGCTGCCGCTCCGCGATGCGGGTCAGCAGGCGCCCGTTCGTTTGGTTTCGATGCCATCTCGTCACGAAGGGCGGCCGTTAACGGCATTTCGTGCCGTTAATGCTCCCCCGCACGGGTCGGCGCGCCGGTTTAACGGCACCAGATGCCGTTAATACCGCGCCAGTACCCGCTTGCCGCCCCGCACGCTCAAGATTCGATCGTCACATGCCGGCCGTCCAGCCGGATGCGGCCTTCCGCGAAGTGCTGCACGACCTCAAGCAGCAGCCGGTGCTCGATCGGGTGTATGCGCGCCGCCAGCGTCTCCTCGGTGTCGCCCGGCTCCACGGCCAGCGCCTCCTGGGCGATGATCGGCCCGGAGTCGAGTCCGCCGTCGACGAAGTGGACGGTTGCGCCGGTCACCTTCACGCCGTATGCGAGCGCCTGGCCGATGCCGTTCAGGCCGGGAAACGCCGGCAGCAGCGACGGGTGGACGTTGATCATCCGCCCGTAATAGGCGTCCACGAGCACCGGCGTCACGATCCGCATATAGCCGGCCAGCACGACCAGCTCGACGCCGCGGCGCTTCAGCTCGATCAGAATCTCGCGCTCGTACGCTTCGCGCGACGGATAGTCGCGCGGCCGGAACACATACGTCTCGATGCCGGCCGCCTCCGCCCGCCGGATGACATGAGCGCCCGGCTTGTCGCAGACGAGCAGCCGGATGTCGGCGTCGATCCGCCCGTCCCGCGCGCCGTCGGCGAGCGCCTGGAAGTTCGAGCCGTTGCCGGACGCGAAGACGGCTACCTTGAGCTTGCCCATTACACGTCAGCTCCCGTGAACGCCACGGTCTTGCTGCCCGGCGTCACCGTGCCGATCCGGTACGCTTCGACGCCTTGCTCCGCGAGCGTCCGGATCGCTTCATCCGCCTGTTCCGCGGGCACGACGGCGACCATGCCGATGCCCATGTTGAACGTCGTGAACATGTCGCGATTCGAGATCTTGCCCCGCTCCTGCAGCAGCTTGAAGATCGGCAGCACCGGCCACGAGCCGTATGCGATCTCGACGTTCACGCCTTCGGGCAGCACGCGCGGGATGTTCTCGATGAACCCGCCGCCCGTAATGTGCGCGAGGCCTTTCACTTCCACGCGCTCGATCAACTTGAGCACCGGCTTCACATACAGCCGCGTCGGCTCGAGCAGCACGTCGCCGAGCCTTGCGCCGCCGAGCTCCGGCAGCGTGTCATGCAGCGAATAGCCGCTGTCCTTGAGCAGCACCTTGCGCACGAGCGAGAAGCCGTTGCTGTGCACGCCGCTCGACGCGAGCCCGATGACCGCGTCGCCCGGCCGGATGTCCGCGCCGTCGATGATGCGCTTCCGGTCGACGATGCCGACGGCGAAACCGGCGATGTCGTACTCGTCCCCGCCGTACATGCCCGGCATCTCGGCCGTCTCGCCGCCGATCAGGGCGCAGCCGGACTGTTCGCAGCCGTCGGCGATGCCCTTCACGATCGCCTCGATGCGTTCGGGCACGACCTTGCCGCAGGCGAGGTAGTCGAGGAAGAACAGCGGCTCCGCGCCCTGCACCACGATGTCGTTCACGCACATCGCCACCGCGTCGATGCCGATCGTATCGTGTTTGTCCATCGCGAACGCGAGCATCAGCTTCGTGCCGACGCCATCCGTGCCGGAGACGAGCACCGGTTCCTCATATTTCTGCAGATTCAGGCCGAACAGCGCGCCGAAACCGCCGAGCCCGGTCAGCACCTCGGGGCGGAACGTCCGCGCCACATGCTTCTTCATCCGCTCGACCGCTTCATTGCCCGCCGCGATGTCGACGCCGGCTTGTTTGTACGCTTCCGACACCAGGGTCACTCCTTCGCAATTGTTGGTCCCGTCCTCGCCTGTGCGGAGCTGGACGGGAAGCGGCTCCGCTCCGGATGTTGGATAGAGGAATTCTCCTCGTCTGTTCCGGCAAATTCACCCGAAAACGGCCGTTCTCAAGCATTTGGAGGATATATTTTCGTCTATTTTTCGGCGATTCCGACTTTTCACGACCGACCGCCCGTTTGTCCGCTCAGCAGCTGCACGTCTTCGAAGCGTTCGCGAATTCGATCGGCGTCGGGTAGTCGTTGTCAAAACACGCCATGCACATCCCGCCGTTGATCCGCAGCGCCGCCTCGAACTCCGCCGGGGTCAAGCCCGCCGCCTGCAAGCCTTTCAGATCCAGGCGCGACAGATCCGGAACACGGCCGGCTCCGGACGAACCGGCGCCAAGAGAAGTCCCGCCGCCGACGCCGGCGCCGACCGCAACGGCCGCCCCCGCGCCGACGCGGCCCACGACCGCCTCGATGAAACCTTCCTTCGAGAGGAACTGCAGCGAATCCGCATTGATCGCCTGCCGGATCTCCTCCACCGTCTTCTCGGACGCGATCAGGTCCTTGCGGTCCGGCGTGTCGATGCCGTAGAAACACGGGTTCGCGAACGGCGGCGACGTGATCCGCACGTGCACTTCCACGGCGCCCGCCTCGCGCAGCAGGTTGACGATCCGCCGCGACGTCGTCCCGCGCACGATCGAGTCGTCGATCATGACGACGCGCTTGCCTTCGACAACCCGGCGCACGGCCGACAGCTTCATCTTGACGCCCCGCTCGCGCAGCTCCTGCGACGGCTGGATGAACGTCCGGCCGGTGTACTTGTTCTTGATCAGCCCGAGCTCGTACGGAATGCCCGTCTGCTCCGCGTAGCCGATCGCCGCCGAGATGCTCGAGTCCGGCACGCCCGTGACGACGTCGGCGTCGACGAACGACTCCAGCGCCAGCCGGCTGCCCATCCGCTTGCGGGCCGCGTGCAGGTTGATCCCCGCCACATCCGAGTCCGGCCGGGCGAAATAGATGTACTCCATCGCGCACACCGCCCGCCGTTTCAGCGGCGCGAACCGCTCGACGCGGATGTCCTTCCCTTCGCCGAGGATGAGCATCTCGCCCGGATAGATGTCGCGCACGAACTCGGCGCCGACCGTCTCGAGGGCGCATGTCTCCGAGGCGAACACGTATCCGTCGCCGAGCCGGCCCATGCAGAGCGGGCGCAGCCCGTTCGGGTCGGAGGCGGCGATCAGCTTCGTGTTCGTCATGATGAGGAACGCGAACCCGCCGACGACCCGCTGCAGCGCCGCCTTCACCGCGTCGACGAAGTCGAGCGGCGAGCGCGCGATCAGGTGCGCGATCACTTCCGTGTCGCTCGTCGTCTGGAAGATCGACCCGGCCGCCTCGAGCTCCGCCCGGATCTCCGGCGCGTTCACGAGGTTGCCGTTCGTCGCGACCGCAAGGTCGCCGTCCCGGTACTTGAACACGAGCGGCTGCGCGTTCGCGAGCGCACTGCTGCCCGACGTCGAGTAGCGGACGTGGCCGATCGCCCGGTCGCCGGACAGTCCGTCGAGCGCTTCCTTCGTGAACACTTCCTTCACGAGGCCCATGCCGCGGTGCGCCTTGAACGACTCGAACGGCCGCGCCGAGTCGACGGTGCAGATGCCGCAGCTTTCCTCGCCGCGGTGCTGCAGCGCGTGCAGCCCGTAATAGGTCAGCGCGGCGGCGTCCGGGATGCCGAACACCCCGAACACGCCGCATTCTTCACGCACTTTGTCGAACAGGTCTTCCCGTCCGGCGCCTTCATTGTAATAGCTTCCATCGGCCCAAGACTGAACCGGACTGCTCAGTTCTTCAGCAGACATGGGATCGCTTCCTTCCAGACCTTCTGCAGTTCGGCGACCGGCGCTGCGATGCCGTCTCTTCCGTTCACCCGCACAACAAGATCCGATCCTTCAACCTTGCCGAGCACCGCATGCGCGACGCCCTTCTCCGCCAGCAGCGCAACCAATGCATCCGCCTTCTCCGGCTTCGCCGACAGCAGGATGCGCGACTGCGACTCGCTGAACAGCGCGACATCGGCTCTCAGCGATGTCTCGACGTTCACCACCGCGCCCAGACCGCGGCCGAAGCACGACTCGGCCAGCGCGACCGCGAGGCCGCCCTCGGACAGGTCGTGGGCCGACGCAACGAGCCCTTGCCGGATCGCTTCCAGCACGGCGCCCTGCACCCGGGCCTCGACTTCGAGATCAATCTGCGGCGGACGGCCTTCCGTCTTGCCGAGCACCGCGTACTGCAGCTCGGAGCCGCCGAGTTCGGCCCGGGTCTCGCCGACGAGCACGATCACGTCGCCCTCGGCCTTGAATTCCTGCGTCGTAATGTGATCCAGATCGTGTACCAGACCGACCATGCCGACGACCGGTGTCGGGTAGATCGCGCCCTTCTCGTTCTCGTTGTACAGCGACACGTTGCCGCCGATGACCGGCGTGCCCAGCACCCGGCACGCTTCCGCCATGCCGTCCGTCGCCTTCTCGATCTGCCAGAACACGTCCGGCTTCTCCGGGCTGCCGAAGTTCAGGTTGTCCGTGATCGCGAGCGGCTCCGCGCCCGAGCAGACGACGTTCCGCGCCGCTTCCGCGACCGCGATCTTCCCGCCGACTTCCGGATCGAGGTAGACATACCGGCCGTTGCCGTCCGTCGTCATCGCGAGCGCCTTGCGCGTGCCGGGCACCTGGACGACCGCCGCGTCGGAGCCCGGGCGCACGACCGTGCTCGTCCGCACCATGTAGTCGTACTGGTTGTACACCCATTCCTTGCTCGCCACCGACGGCGATGCCAGCACCTTTTTCAATGCGCCGGTCAGATCCGCAATCTCCTCAAACGCCGTCGTGTCCACGTTCGCGAACGCGCGATAATATTCCGGCTCCTCCGACCGCTGGTGGTACACCGGGCAATCGTCCACCAAAGCCTTCACCGGCATGTCGGCGACGACTTCGCCCTTGTGGAACAGCCGCAGCCGGCCGTCGTCCGTCACCTTGCCGACCTTCGCGCAGATGACGCCCCACCGTTCGAAAATTTCCCGCGCCTTCGCTTCATGCTGCGGTTCGATGACGAACAGCATCCGCTCCTGCGACTCCGACAGCATCATTTCGTACGGCGTCATGCCTTCCTCGCGCTGCGGCACCTCGTCCAGGTACAGCTCGAGACCGTTGCCCGCCTTCGCCGCCATTTCCGCGCTCGAGCAGGTCAGCCCGGCGGCGCCCATATCCTGGATACCGAGCACGATGCCGGACTGAATCAGCTCCAGGCACGCCTCCATGACGAGCTTCTCCATGAACGGGTCGCCGACCTGCACCGCCGTCCGTTTCTCTTCCGACTCCTCGGTCAGCTCGACGGACGCGAACGTCGCGCCATGGATGCCGTCGCGGCCGGTCGCCGGTCCGACGTAGAACACCGGGTTGCCGACGCCTTTCGCGACGCCGCGCTGAATTTGGTCGTGGTCGATCAGGCCGACGCACATCGCGTTGACGAGCGGGTTGCCCTCGTAACTCTCGTCGAACATCACCTCGCCGGCGACCGTCGGAATACCGATGCAGTTGCCGTAGCCCGCAATGCCCGCCACTACATTTTCAAACAAATATTTCACCCGCGGGTTGTCCAGCTTGCCAAAGCGCAGCGAGTTGAGCAGCGCCACCGGACGCGCGCCCATCGAGAAAATGTCGCGGATGATGCCGCCGACGCCCGTCGCCGCGCCCTGGTACGGTTCGACCGCGGACGGGTGGTTGTGGGACTCGATTTTGAACACGACCGCCTGGTTGTCGCCGATGTCCACGATGCCCGCGCCTTCGCCCGGACCCATCAGGACGCGCGGCCCCGAAACCGGGAACTTCTTCAGCACCGGCTTCGAGTTCTTGTACGCGCAGTGTTCGGACCACATGACGCTGAACACGCCGATCTCGGTGTAGTTCGGCTTGCGGCCGAGGAACTTGCAGATCAGGTCGTACTCGTAGTCGCTGACGCCGAACTCCCGGTAAATTTTATACTCCGCGATCTGTTCCGCCGTCGGTTCCTTAGCCGTTAACTGTTGCGCCATGCCGCTCCCTCCATGCGCTGAGTACTGATGTGAACATCCGCTTGCCGTCCGACGAGCCGAGCAGCTCGCTTACCGCCCGCTCCGGATGCGGCATCATGCCGACGACGTTGCGGCCTTCGTTGCAAATGCCGGCGATGTCGCTTACCGAACCGTTCGGGTTCTCGCCCGCCTTGTAGCGGAACACGACCTGGCCGTTCGCTTCGAGCTTCGCCAGCGTCTCTTCGTCGCAATAGTAGTTCCCTTCGCCGTGGGCGATCGGGATGTTGACGATCTCGCCCTTCGCATAATCCCGCGTGAACGGCGTCTCGTTGTTCACCACTTCGAGCAGCGCCGGATGGCAGCGGAACTTCAAGTCCCGGTTCCGGAGCAGCACGCCCGGCAGGAGACCCGCTTCGGTCAGGATCTGGAATCCGTTGCAGATGCCCAGCACGTACTTGCCTTCCTCTGCTGCCTTGCGCACCTCGTTCATGACCGGTGCGAAACGGGCGATCGCGCCGCAGCGCAGATAATCGCCGTAGGAGAAGCCGCCGGGCACGATGATCGCGTCGTAGGCGGACAGATCCGTCGCCGTGTGCCAGACGTAGTCGACCGGCTGGCCGATCGTCTCCTCAACCGCCTTGCAGCAGTCGATGTCGCAGTTGGAGCCCGGAAAAACGATGACCGCGAACCGCATCCGCTCAGCCCTCCAGTTCGAATCGGTAGTCTTCGACGACCGTGTTCGCCAGGAGCTTCTCGCACATCGCCTTCACGCGCGCCTCCGCCTCGCTCCGGTCATTCGTGTCGAGGGTCAGCTCCATGTATTTGCCGATCCGCACCTTGCCGACCTCCTTGAATCCGAGGGAATGCAGCGCACCCTGTACGGCCGCTCCCTGCGGGTCCAGAACGTTCTCCTTGATCGTGACGTACACCGTGGCTTTCATCGCGTTTCTCCGCCTCCTGTGATCGATTCCGCCGGGTTCTCGCCGGTCAGCCGTTCGCAAATGTCCAGATACCGCCGCGTCGTCTCCTCGACGACGTGCGCCGGCAGCGGATCGGGCTTGCTGTTCTTGTCCCAGCCGCTGCCCGCCAGATACGTCCGCACCGGCTCCTTGTCCATGCTGTCGATCTCGATGCCCAATGCCCAGCGGTCCTTCGCCCAGAAGCGCGACGCATCCGGGGTGAAAATCTCGTCGATCAGCACCACCCGGCCGTCCACCAGACCGAACTCGAACTTGCAGTCCGCCAGGATGATGCCCCGCTCCTCGCAATACCGGGAAGCGAAATCGTACAGCTTCAGGCTGCGCTCCCGCAGCTCTTCGGCCAGCCCGGTCCCGATGCGCCTTGCCATCTCGTCGAACGGGATGTCCTCGTCGTGGCCGACGTCGTTCTTCGCCGCCGGCGTGAAGATCGGCTCCGGCAGCCGCTCGTTCTTGCGCAGGCCGGGCGGCAGCGGAATGCCGTTCACCGCCTGCGTCTTCTGGTACTGCCGCCAGCCGCCGCCGGTGATGTAGCCGCGCACGACGCACTCGATGTCGATCCGCTGCGCTTTTTTGGTCACCATGATGCGGCCTTCAAGCTGCTCCGGATCCTTCGCGACGCCGCCGAGCTTCGCCACGTCGGTGTGGACGACGTGATTGGGCTGGATCGCGGACGTCTGCTCAAACCAGAAGGCGCTGAGCGTATTCAGGACGATCCCCTTGTACGGCACGGGCGGCTCGAGCACGTAGTCGAACGCGGAAATCCGGTCGGTGACGACGATCAGGTAATGCTCCCCGAGATCGTACAGTTCGCGGACCTTGCCCTTGTACACGAGCGGAGCGTCGATCAGATCCACGGCCGTGGATAAAGGTTGCCGGTTCATGACGCGCCTCAAGCCTCCTGTCCGGTCAAGCCGAGTCTTTCAAAAATCGTGTCCACATGCTTCAGATGCCACGACGGGTTGAAGCAATCGTCGATCTCTTCCTTCGACAGCACGCTCGTGATCTCGGGCGTCTCGAGGATGATGTCGCGGAAATGCCGCTGCGTCTCCCACGCCTGCATCGCGCGCGGCTGCACCGTGTCGTAGGCCTGCTCGCGGCTGAAGCCCTTGTCGATCAGCTTCGTCATGACGCGGCCGGAGAACGGCACGCCGTAGGTGCGCTCCATGTTGCGCTTCATGTTTTCAGGGAACACGGTGAGGTTTTTGATAATGTTCCCCAGACGGTTCAACATATAGTTGATCAGCATCGTCGCGTCCGGCAGGATGACGCGCTCGACCGAAGAATGGCTGATGTCGCGCTCGTGCCAGAGCGGCACGTTCTCGTAGGCCGAGAGCATATGGCCGCGGATGACGCGCGCAAGGCCCGAAATGTTCTCGCAGCCGATCGGGTTGCGCTTGTGCGGCATCGCGGACGAGCCCTTCTGCCCTTTCGCGAACGGCTCCTCGACTTCGCGGAACTCGCTCTTCTGCAGCGCGCGGATCTCGGTCGCGAACTTGTCCAGGGACGTCGCGATGAGCGCCAGCGTCGCCATATATTCCGCGTGCCGGTCGCGCTGCAGCGTCTGCGTCGAGATCGGCGCCGGCTTCGTGCCGAGCTTCGAGCAGACGTATTGCTCGACAAACGGATCGATGTTGGCGTAGGTGCCGACCGCGCCGGAAATTTTGCCGTACTCGACGCCGTCCGCCGCATGGTTGAACCGTTCGAGGTTGCGCTTCATTTCCTCGTGCCAGAGCGCCATTTTCAGGCCGAACGTCGTCGGTTCCGCGTGCACGCCGTGGGTACGGCCCATCATGACCGTGTACTTGTGGCGGATCGCCTGCTCCCTTAAGGTAGCGATGAAGTTCTCGATGTCGCGCCGGATGATCGCGTTTGCCTGTTTCAGCAGGTAACCGAGCGCCGTGTCGACGACGTCGGTCGACGTCAGGCCGTAGTGCACCCATTTGCGCTCGGGGCCGAGCGTCTCGGACACTGCGCGGGTGAAAGCGATGACGTCGTGGCGCGTCTCCTGCTCGATCTCATAAATCCGATTGATGTCGAAGCCTGCATTGCGGCGCAGCGCCTGAGCGTCTTCCTTCGGGATGATGCCGAGCTCGGCCCACGCTTCGCAGGCGAGCAGTTCGACTTCGAGCCAGGCGCGGAATTTGTTCTCCTCGGTCCAGATGGCCCGCATCTCCGGTCTGCTGTAACGGTCCAGCATTGTTCTCGTTCACACCTTCCAGATATTCGTCTCGTCGATCCACGCGAGCGCGTCTTCCACCGAGGAGGCGAGGACGTTCACGTGGCCCATCTTGCGCTTGGGTGCGGCTTCGCGCTTGCCGTACAGATGGAGGGACGGTTTGACATTCCGTTTCGCCGCCGCTTCGTCGGGCTGCGAGAGCCGGGCGACGACCGGCTCCAGATGCTTGCCGAGCACGTTCACCATGACGACCGGCGTGAGAAGGCCGGGATCGCCAAGTGGCAGATTGCAGATCGCCCGGACGTGCTGCTCGAACTGCGACGTGCGGCAGGCGTCCATCGTGTAGTGGCCGCTGTTGTGCGGCCGGGGCGCCAGCTCGTTCACGTACAGGCCGTGCTCGGCCGACCAGAACATCTCGACGGCGATCAGACCGATGACGTTCAGGCCTTCGGCGATCCGCACCGCCAGCTCCTCCGCTTCCCGCTGCACCGATTGCGGCACACGGGCGGGCACGATCGACAGGTGCAGGATGTTGTCCACGTGGACGTTCTCCGCCGTTGGGAACGTCCGGATCTCGCCCCGCGGGCTGCGGGCCGCGATGACAGACAGCTCCTTGTCGAAACGGATGAACTGTTCGAGCACAAGCTCGGTCTTCGCCTCGCCCAAGGCGCCCCAGGCCGGCTCGATCTCCGCTTCGCCGCGGATGACCCATTGGCCCTTGCCGTCGTAGCCGCCGGTCGCCGTCTTCAGCACGCAGGGGAAGCCGAACCGGGCGGCGACCTCCTGCAGCTCTTGCAGGCTGCGAATCTCCGCGTACGGCGCAACGCGCACGCCCGCCGCTTCGATCGCGCGCTTCTCGCGCAGCCGGTGCTGCGTCGTGTAGAGCAGCTCACTGCCCTGCGGCACATACGATTCCGCCATCAGCATGGCGGCGACGCCGGCGTCGACGTTCTCGAACTCGTATGTAATGACGTCGGCGCGGCTCGCCAGCTCGCGGGCGGCCTTGACATCGTCGTAAGCGGCGACGATCTGGCCGGCGACCTGGCCGCACGGCGCGTCCGGCGTCGGGTCAAGCGCGACGAACCGGTAGCCCATCGCGCTGCCGGCGAGCGCCATCATGCGGCCGAGCTGGCCGCCGCCGAGCACGCCGATCGTCGCGCCCGGCAGAATCGTGCGCGGCTCCGTGCGGACGTTGGAGGTCATCGCGTCACCGCTCATAGCGTCTCACTGCTCTCGAGCACTTCGCGCTCGATCCGCTTCCGCCGCTCCGCGATGCGCTGCTGCAGCTCCGGATCGAAAGCGGCGAGGATTTGCGCCGCGAGCAGGCCGGCATTCGCCGCGCCGCTATTTCCGATCGCGACCGTCGCCACCGGGACGCCGGCCGGCATCTGCACGATCGACAGCAGCGAGTCGAGCCCGTTCAAGTTCGAAGACTTGACGGGCACGCCAATGACCGGCAGGGTCGTCTTCGCGGCGACCATGCCGGGCAGATGCGCGGCGCCTCCCGCGCCGGCGATGATGACTTTCAGGCCGCGCGCCGCCGCCGTCTCGGCGTATTCGAACATCAGATCCGGCGTGCGGTGCGCCGAGACGACCCGCTTCTCGTACGGGACGCCCAGCTCTTCGAGCATGTCGCATGCAAGCTTCATCGTCTCCCAGTCCGACTTGCTGCCCATGATGACGCCTACCAGTGCCATGAGGTACCTTCTTTCTGCCTTATTGAGCGATTGCTTCTGACAGCCGGCATCCATGATGCCGCCGTCTGTTCATCCCATTTCAGTGTTCCCGACGATGCCGCCGGCATGAAAAAATCCGTCGCGTCTCCAGACAGGAGCTTCTACGTCGACGGACAACGAGCCTGCGGATGCAGCGGGAAGCAGGCCTCGCCGGCAATCGCCGCCCCCTGCGCGCTATGAATCCGCGCGCAGCAGAATCCGGACAAGACAGCACAAGGCTGCCCCGTCCGGGGCAACCCGCTTCACTGTTACCGCTGGCTCGTAGTCCGAGAATTTACGGTTCCCGGGTAGAGACGTCCGGGCCATATCCCCGGACTTATACGAGCATTGATCTATGCAATTTAAAAAATGTTCAGCCTCTTACAGTGTAACAACGACTCCGGCGGATGTCAACCGAAAAGGCGAACATTTAATGTTTCAAATTTACGAACGTTCGGTTTTACGGCAGTCTGCGGTGACACACCGCAAATGCGCGCATTCGCGGTCCGCAAGCGGCCGACATGCGCCTCGCCGCAACGAAACTTGGTTCTTCCGCCGCTTTCAGCCCTTCGCTTCCACCCGCGCTTCCTTCCCAAGCTCCCGCTGGAAAACGCCTCGCCGTTGTGCTACGATCTATGCTGTGCGGCAGCGCAACACAAAAAGCCGGCTTTCTTCAACTCATATTGGAAACGCTTTCGAAACTGGCGGCTTCCCGCAAAGGAGAGACATCTCGTGGACTATCAGAAGATGACGCTGGACGAACTCAAGGACGACCTGATCCGCGTCGCCCGGGGCGGCTACCCCGTCTTCATCGCGGGCGCGCTGTATTGGCTGGCGATGGGAGTCCTCGGCCTCATCATCGAAGGCAAGACGCTCGCCCTGTGCTATCTGCTCGGGGTCGGGAGCATTTTTCCGCTCGGGCTCCTGCTCGGCCGGCTGCTCAAAGCCGACCTGATGTCGCGAAATCCGCTGGGCGCGCTGAGCGGTATCGTCGGCGGCATCCAAGCCTTCTTCCTGCCCTTGTGGATCGTCATTTATATCGAGCATTTCGAGCTGATCCCCTTCGCCATCGGGTTGCTGGCGGGATCGCATTTTCTGCCATACATATGGATCTACAGGAGCAGAACGTACCTGTTCCTCACGCTCTCGATGGCGGCCGCATCGTTCTTCCTGGGCTACATTTTCGATCAACTGGCGTTTTCGGTTCTGCCCTTCGTCCTCACCGCCATCTATCTGGCGACGGCCGCCGGGCTTGCGGCCGAATCCCGCCAAGCCGCGCAACAGCCGTCCTGAGCACGCGAAAGACCCGCGCTCCGCAACGCGCGGGTCTTTCCTATTCTTCCTGCCGTTCCTTCTCGTACAGCACCACGCCGTATTTCTCGATTTCTTCTCGCAGCAGCGGGTTCGCCACCGCGTTCGCATCCACCAGATCGAACGAATACAACTCCACCGCATCGTCCACACGGGAGTGGAAGTCGGCGGGCGGCTTCCCGTTCCAATACGCGGCGAGGTCGATGTCGGAATTGTATTTGTGGGTGCCTTTTGCCCTCGAGCCGAACAGCACCAGCCTCTCAAGTGCCGGGGTATCGCTGCACAAGGCTTGCAGACGGGCGAGGATCCGTTCAGGCATCATCAAAATTCTCCCCTAACCGGTCAACCAGTTCGGCAAGCAAATTCGCGTAGCACGACCGGATGTTGGCATAGATGGCAGCAGCCATTTCTTCATTATAGACATGACTGGTCAGATTGCGGTCCGTCAACATTTGATACCACGGATCAGGGTCCTGCCCCAGCCACCCCAGTTTGTAAGCCTCCCGGAGCGCTGACTTGGGCGATGCCGTCTCGATCCCTTCATCCCGCAGCCAGGCTTTCAGCGTTTTCCAGGCCGATTCGAAGCAGAATTCAAATCGCTGGATTACGGCATCCCGCTTCATATCTTCGGGGAGACCTTCCGCCAGAAGCGCTTCCCTCAGCCGATTTACGCCATTTGATAACTGCTCCAGTTTCTTGCCCAATATCCCGTCTTGACCGACATGCCCCCTGTGCACCGCTTCGACCTCCTCGCCGTACCGATTCTTCACATCCCCGGCATACGCACTCCGATCACATATCTTCTCTATGGATATTACCACAATATCCCGTTTCCATCAGCTTGATACCCGCCTGTCAGCCTGTCACTTCATCCAGAAAACCGGCCAAGAGGTCGACGAACGCCTTCGGCTTGTCATAATGGATGTCATGGCCGGGGGTATCCACCTTCACGAGCCTGCCGTTCGGCAGCAGCTCCACGACGCGCTCGGCGTCCTCGTCCGTCAGCGCCGCGAGCAGCAGATCGCCGTCGTAGTTGATGTTCGCCTTCACGAACAAGGTCGGGCATTCGATCTTCGCCAGCACCGCGGACTGGTTGTAGTCCTCGAACCAGCTGTTGTCGTAGAACGTCTCGCCGAACCTGTGATCATACGGATAGGTCATCGATTCGAACATCCGGTTGATCTGCGGCGGCAGATAGAACAGGTGCACCGGCTTGTCCGGATGCTTCTTGCGGTAGGCGACCGCGTCTTTCGAGAACCGATCCCACAGGAAATCACCGAACATTTTCCGCCAGTAGCTGTGCTTCAAGGCATACTCGAAATAGTCCTCGATCTCGTTCTGCTGTTTGAAGTTCTCATATTCCATTCGGATTCCCCGTGCCCGTGGCAGTCAACGGCGAACACATGAAACCGTTCGGACAACGCCGGCAGCGTCTTGGCGTAATCTTCCCATGTCATTCCCTGGCCGTGGATCAGGAGCAGCGGCGGATTGCCGTTCGCCGGTCCTTCCCCGTAATTGATCACCGTGCCGTCGTCCAGCGTTACCTGTTTCTCCGTGAAGCCCGCATGGCGCATCGCCTTCAGCGGCTTCTCCATATAGGTCATGTTCGTATAAAAATAAGAGCCGGCGACCAACAGCACCACGGCGAGAATCGCGCCCAGGATGATGAACGTTCTCTTCCTCTTCCTTCTCTTCATGCTCTCATTCCTTCCGTCTACTGTCTCGGTCCGGCTCATCTCATCCCGCGCTTCGATTTCGGACTCGGTGATTCGGATGTGCAACCTTTCTGTGACCCCCGCCGGTCTGGCTGCAGCGGCTCGTGCCCGGCTGGCTGGCGAAACCGGCCGAACGGCGGATACCGGTTGCCGTGAGAGACGACAAAGCCGCCGATCTTCGGTCCATTCATGGCCGGAGATCGGCGGCTGTTGTTGGTCGCGGGATTATTTGCTCATTTCATCCCATGCTTGCTGCAGACGCTCGAACATTTGATCTTTGTTGATTTGTCCGCCGATGTACGCTTGCATGACGTCCGCGAACTTGTTGCTGGACGCTTCGCCGCCCGGGAACTTGAACCAGTTCCAGGTCAGCGTCTTGCCTTCCTGGCTGTAGCGGATGATGTCCGCCGCCAGCTGCCCCAGCACCGATTCGTCCGCCTGGATGTTCGTGAACGCCGGGATGAATTTGAACTCTTCCGTGATGTAGCGCTGGCCGATTTCGGACGTCACCATCCAGTTCAGGAACGCCTTCGCTTCTTCCTTCACCGGCGAGTTCTTGTGCACGACCCAGTTGCTCGGCACGCCGACCGGCAATTTGTCCATCGCGTCCGCGTCGTTGTTGATCGGCATCGGCAGGAAACCGATGTTGATGTCCGGGTTCGTCTGGGAGATCGCCACCTGCGTCCAGTTGCCCTGCTGGGTCATGGCCGCCTTGCCGATGGCGAATTCGGAAACTTGCGTGTTGTAGTCCGTCTGCAGCGGGTTCGGTTGGCCGAACTCCAGCGTCAGATCGAACAGATCCGCCCATTGCTTGAACACTTCGTTGCCCGGAATCTTCTCGGTGCCGTCGTACAGCCCCTGGATGAACGCTTCGGGGTCCTTCTGCTGGGCGAACGGGATGTTGATGAAGTGGTTCCCGAGCACCCACCATTCCGCGTAGCCGTTGATGAACGGGGTGATGCCCGCGTCTTTCAGCTTCTGCGCGGCCGCCCGGAGTTCATCCAGCGTCTTCGGCGTTTCGGTGATGCCCGCCTCGGCGAACAGGTCCTTGTTGTAGATGAAGCCGTAGCCTTCCAGGTTGACCGGCATGCCGTACAGTCGGCCGTCCTTGGTCATCGGCGGTTTGGCGGCGTCCACCAGGTTCGCGACCCACGGTTCGTCCGTCAGGTCTTCCAGGTGCTCGATCCACAGATCCAGTTCGCTGAAGCCGCCGTTGTTGAAGATGTCCGGTTTGTCGCCGGAATTGAACTTCGCCTTCAGCGCCGCGCCGTAGTCCGCGCCGCCGCCGACCGTCTCCAGTTCGATGTTGATGTTCGGATGGAGCTTCTCATACTCTTCAATCAGCTTGGCGAGCTGCTCGGCAATCTCGACCTTGAACTGGAACATCTTGATGGTGACTTTCTCGCCCGATCCGCCGCCGTTTGCTCCGTCCGACGAACCGGCGTTGCTTCCCGTGTCCGAGCCGCCTCCCTTGCCGCCGCACGCGGCCACGAGGAGGGAGAGAATCAGCACGAACACCAGCAACGCGAGACTTCTTTTTTTCATGTACCGTTGACCTCCCTGATGATTGATTTTGCTTGGATGCAATCCCATTGTAAAGACAACGACTTCAGGCGCTTAACCGACTTTATTGAACAAAAAAGTGGAACTTGTTGTCCTAGCCCTTGACCGCGCCGGCGGAAATGCCGGCGATGATATGCTTCTGCATCAGGAGGAAGAACGCGACCATCGGAGCCACGCCCAGCACCAGCCCCGCGAGGGCGAGGTCCCACTGCTTCGTATATTGGCCGAAGAACGAGTAGGTCTGCAGCGGAATCGTCCGGATGTCCGCGCTGTGCAGGACAAGCAGCGGCAGCAGGAAGTCGTTCCAGATCCACAGGCTGTTCAGGATCAGGATCGTGATCGTCATCGGCTTGAGAAGCGGGAACACGATCCTCCAGAACACCCCGTACGGCGTGCAGCCGTCCACAACCGCGGCTTCCTCGATCTCCAGCGGAATCGATTTCATGAATCCGTGGTACAGGAACAGGTTCAGCGACACGCCGAATCCGAAATAGCAGATGATCAGGCCGAACCGGCTGTCCATCAGCCCGACTTCGGAAGCCACCTTCACCAGCGGAATCATGATCGACTGGAACGGAATGACCATGGCGGCAATGAACAGGACGAACAGCACCCGGTTGAACACGGTCGGACGCCGCAGAATCCGGTACGCGGCCATCGCGCTGATGAGCACCAGCCCGGCGTTGCTCAGCACGGTGATGAGCAGCGAGTTCATGAACGCCCGCGGGAACTTCATGATCTCCCATACCCTCGCGTAGTTGTCCCAGCGGAAGGCTTCGGGCCAGCCCGCCGCGTTGCGCATCAGGTCGCCGAAACTTTTCAGCGAGTTGATGACCACGAAATAGAACGGAACGAGGAACAGCAGCGCCAGCAGCACCGCCGCGATTTCCATGGCAAGCAGGCGCGCGTTGTATCTCTGCGTCTGCTCCATCATACCTCAACCTCCTTCCGTTTCGTGTAGATGACCTGCAGCGTCGTCACCGTCGCCACGACGACGAAGAAGATCAGCGACTTGGCCGTGCCCAGTCCATACCTGTTATTCTGGAATGCTTCCTTGTAGATATTCAGGGCGACGGATTCGGTCGAACCGAACGGACCGCCCTTCGTCAGGGACAGGTTCAGGTCGAACACTTTGAACGACCAGGACAGCGTCAGGAACAGGCAGACGGTGAACGCGGGCATGACGAGCGGCACGATGATGCTCCTCAGCATCTTCCAGCGGCCCGCCCCGTCGATTTTCGCCGCCTCGATCAGTTCCCGCGGCATGTTCATCATCGCTGCGATGTAAATGACCATCAGGTAGCCGGCCATCTGCCAGACGCTCACGATGACCATGCCCCAGAACGCGGTGGACGCCGTGCCCAGCCAGGGCAGCTTGAAGAAGCCGATTCCGGTCCATTCCCCGATGGCGGCAAACCCTTTCACGAAGATGAACGACCAGATAAACCCGAGCAGCAGCCCGGCAATGACGTTCGGCAGAAAGAAAACGGTGCGAAGCACGTTTCGCGTCTTGAGCGGCTGGGTGAGCAGAAGCGCCAGCGTGAACCCGACCGCGTTGGCGAACACGACAGCGGCCAGCGTGTAGCGCGCGGTAAACCAGAACGCGCTCTTGAATTCGCTGTCTTCAAGCAGAATGCGCTTGAAGTTGCTCAGACCGGCCCACACGACCCGGGTCGTGACGCCGTTCCAGTCCGTCAGGCTGTAGTAGAAGCTCATGAGAAACGGCACGAGCACAATCAGGCAGAAGAACAACAGCGCCGGACCGACAAACACCAGCTGCTGAACGGCATCGGAGAGCCGCTTCATTCTGTGCTGCAATACAATCTCCTCCCTCATCCGGCATTGTGTACAGCAAAGTATAAGGAAGAAGTATGCGCATGAACACGGATTTTCATGATGAAAGAGGTGCAATATTTTGATGTCGAAGCCGTCAATCTTTGCAAGTGGCAAGGCGCATGTCGAATTGTTATACTGAATACGATTTCTGATGGAACGAGAGGGGAGCGGGATGAAAACGTTTTACAGAAGCAGTCTGCGCAACAAGCTGATCGCGTTTCTCCTGGCCTCCATCGTTCTGCCGATCTCGATCTCCATCCTGATCACCTACAACTACACGAAAGAATCCGTGAAGTCCTATTATATCCGGGAAAATACGAACCTGATGCATCAAGGGGCCGTCAACCTGCTGGGCTATCTGGAACGCATCAACGAAGCCTCCCTGCTCACCTACAACAACCTGTCCGATAAATACAGCCTTTATCAGCTCATCCAGAACGGCACCCAGTCGTATCTGGAAGAGCGGGAAATGTACCGGAACCTGCAGTTCATGGCGAACTCCGTCAAGGAAATCGAGCAGATCTACCTCTACTCCGCCATGGAGGACCACTCGTACCGGTACGCCTACAAATTGCTGCGCAGCACCCCGGGGCAGACGTACATCCCGGATCTGGATGAAGAGCGGGACGCGCAGATCGAAGCCGTGCATGCCAGCCATGAGTACGGCATCGAGAAGCCGAAATTTCCGTATCATCTGTCAAAGGAAGTGTTCTCGTTCCACCGCAAGATTCTGAACGCGCCGACCGGCGAAGTGCTCGGCATCATGTCGATCGACATCCGGACCGACATGATCCGGGAGATCAGCAGCATGCTGTACACCCCGGGCAGCGAGGAACTTTACATTCTCGACCGGCAGGGCAACCTGATCTTCGCTTCCGATGCGGATTCGGCGGAAGAAGGCGGGCATGCATGGGTGCAGAGCATCCTGGAGCAGACGGCGGATCGGGGCCATTTTCATTACGAGGACGGGCGGTTCGAAGGCATTCACATCTACGAAAGTCTGTCAGCGCCCTGGCTGGATTGGCTGCTCGTCAAACGGATGCCCTATGAGACGCTGTATCGGGACCCGCGGCAGCTGACGCTGATCAACAGCCTGGCTGTGTCGGTGTTCCTGATCATCGCCGCGACCGCCGCCGTGATCATCTCCTATCGGTTCACGAATCCGATCAAGCAGCTCCTGCGCTACATCAACAAGCTCGAAAGCGGCAATCTGGACGCGGGTCTGGCGATCGACAGGAGCGACGAGATCGGCATTCTGTCCAAGCGTTTTTACCAATTAATGCAGCGGATCAATCAGCTCATCATGCGCGAATACCGGCTGGAGCTCGCCAGCAAGTCGAACCAGCTCAAGGCGCTGCAGGCGCAGATCAACCCGCATTTCATGAACAACGTCCTGCAGTCGATCGGCACGCTGGCGCTGCAGCACGGGGACCGCAAGGTGTACACGCTCATTTCCTCCCTCGGGAAAATGATGCGCTACCATATGCGCGCGGACAACTCGAGCGTTCCGCTGTCCGCGGAGCTTGACTACGTGCAGTCGTATCTGGCCTTGCAGCGCCAGCGGTTCGATGAGAATCTGCAGTACCGGATCGAAGCGGATGACGCGGCCGGTGCCGTCCAGGTGCCCCGGATGATTTTGCAGCCGATCGTGGAAAATGTGTTCAAGCACGGCATCCAGCCGGCGCTCGGACCCGGGGAAATCACCGTCGTCTGCCGGATGGCGGAGCCTTCCGTCCTCGAAATCCGTGTCGCGGACAACGGCGTCGGCATGGAGGAAGCGGAACGGGAGAAGCTTCAGGCCATCCTGAACCGGACGGAAAGCGTGTTCGAACCGGTGAGCGGAGACGATGGCATCGGGCTCATCAACATTTTGTCCCGGCTTCGGCTTTTCTACAGCGACGAGGTGCGGATGAGACTGGAAAACCGCGCGCCGCACGGGCTCGAGGTCATCATCTCGATTCCGCTCGGCGGGAAGGAGGGCCTGTTCGATGAAAGCACTGATCGTGGATGACGAGAAGCATGTCCGGGACGCCATCCGTCTGCTGGTCGAGTGGGAGCGGTACGGGATCGACGAGGTGTTCGAAGCGCCGGAAGGCGAGTCGGCCGTCCGCATCATCGAAGCCGAGCGGCCCGAAATCATTTTTACCGATATGCGCATGCCCGTGATGAGCGGGGTCGAGCTGCTGGAGTGGATTCACCGGCATCAGCCCCAGGCGAAGACGATCGTCATCAGCGGGCATGACGATTTCGACTTCGTCCGCCACACGGTGAAATACGGCGGCATGGACTACATCCTGAAGCCGATCGACGAGGGCGAACTGAACGAAGCGCTGGCGAAGGCGGTACAGAGCTGGCACAAGGAAAATGAAGCGCGAAAACAAAACCAGATCCGCTCCATCGAGATCAACCGGATCAAGCCGGCCTACTGGGACAAACTGTTCTCAGGCCTGATCGAAGAAGCCGGGAAGTACGAATCGTTCGCGGAACATTTCGAGCGGGAGTTCCGCGTTGCCGCAAGGCCGGAGACGGGCCGGACCGCGGTCATGAGCATCGACACGCTGCCGCGCTTCATCCGCGACAAGTTCGGCTCGCACCTCGACCTCCTGTTCTTCTCGCTGACGAACATCGCGAACGAAGTGCTGCAGCGCGACAGGTCGGGCTACGCGTTCCGCCATTGGAACAGCCCGCATGAGCTGGTCGTCGTCTGCTGGCATTCGCCGGAGACGCTCGAGGACCGCATCCGCGGCATCAACGAGGGCATCCGGTTCGTGCTGGGCGGCAGCCTGGATGCGGGAATCGGCACGATGCAGCCGTTCCCCGGCGGGCTGAAAGACTCGTACCGCGAGGCGTTGGCCGCCCTGCGGCAGCGGAATTTGCTGCAGACGCCCGGGCGCATGCTGCATTACGGCGCGGGCCAGCCGCAGCGTTTCGTGCCGCTGCCGTTCAGCCGGTTCGAGGCCGATTTCCGCTCCGCCCTGCTCAGCGCCCGGGAAGACCAGATCGAATCGGTCACCGACCAGTGGATCGCCGCCATCGAGCCGCTCGGCTCCATTACGGCCGAACAGATGGAGCTGTGGAACCACGAATACACCGTGTTCAAGTCCCGCTGTATCGGCGAGTTCCTGCCGGACGAAGAGTCGGCTTCGCCGCTGGTGCCGCAGGATGCGGACAGCCCGATCTTCCCGCTCGACGACAGCGGCAGGCTGTCGCTCCGGCTCCTGCGAGACGAGGTGGCGCGGGATCTGATCCGCCTCTCCGTCATGCTGGCCAAGCTGGCGCAGCGGGAGCGCAACATCATCCGCGACATCGCGGACTACATTGAGCGGCATTACCATGAGGAGATGACGCTGCAGCATATTTCGGATCGGTTCTATCTGAGCCGGGAATATATTTCGCGGAGGTTCAAGCAGGAGTTCGGGGAGAACATTTCCGACTACATCGCGCGGGTCCGCATCGAGAAGGCGAAGCAGCTGCTGCTCAGCCCGAATCTTCGCATCGCGCAGATCGCGGAAATCATCGGGTATCAGGACGAGAAATATTTCAGCAAAGTGTTCAAGAAGATGGTCGGCCAGTCGCCGAACGAATACCGGAAGAAGCACGAGCGCACGGGGGAATGAGGCGGCGCGGCCTCATTCCCCGTTTGTTTTGCGGAAGTTCAGCGTGTAATTGGAGCGAGGCCCGAAAGACTGTTCCAGCTTGAACCCGTTCCGCTCCGCCAGTTTCCGCGCCTCGTCCCTGGATACGAAATGCGGATCGCCGGGCTGCTCGGATACGGACAGGCGGCCGTTCGGGCGCAGGATGCGATGCGCTTCAGTCAGTTATATTCTATGCCGTTCAGGAGGTTCGCCCCGATCTTCGGACAGAACCAGATCCTCCCCCCTTCGGCATCCTGGAACAACTTCGCTTCATACACCCCGTCCAGGTGGTCCCTCACGCGCACGCGGGTAATGGCCGGATCGAGCACGAAGCCCATGAAACCGTTGATGTTCTCGTCCGCCGCGCCGAAGCCCCACCCACTGGCGAGCACTTTCGATTGGGTGTCCTTTAAATTCTCTGACGGCGTATATGTCACCCGGGCGCCGCGCTGCCAGCCAACTCCTCTCCATACAAACTCGTCCGCCGCCACCACCCCGTGAACGGCATCGCCAATGACCGTCATTTTCCGGGACAAGATGATGCCTCGCCTCGATACTCCCCGAACCGGCGATAAGCCTTGAGGAACACGTCCTGGGTGATATCGTCGACCATGGCGCGGTGCTCTACGAGCAGAAAGGCGTAGTTCCACACCGTCTGTCCGTATTCCGCCATGAGCTGATCCAGGGCATGCGGGTCCAGGCCCGCCAGATGCCGCCAATGTTCATCGGCCAATGGTCTCACCTCAATTTATAGACAACGCGGGAGGGCGGTTGGTTCGAAGATTGAGAAAAAAAGCTTCTCCACCGCAGCAGCGGATTGGGAGAAGCGGTAATGCTGATATTGCTAAGAGTTGAAGGATTTCGACTGTGATACGCCGTGACCATGGCGGCTGAGAGTTTCAATTCCTCATAGACCCCCATGCCGCTAATGCGGCACCAGCAGATGATGAAAATGGACGAATGCGGTACAATATTCC
>JGI2924J29684_1077880_pt1 | contig 24594 bp, 24 predicted proteins | sample BenlonsequencITS_FD_29684 | JGI IMG/M metagenome (IMG submission 29684)
GCTTCGCTTGCTGTTTCCCCACAGCCGGCAGCAACTGCATCAGACCCATCGCATTCGCACGCGAAATAGCACCGGGGTTAAATTCACTCTCCTGCCGGATCAGCGACGCTACCAGGTAGGGGTCCAGCCCCTGGGCCTGCGCACTCGCAGTCAGATCGCTCCAGTAGGGCCTCGGAAACAGCAGTTGCCAGTATTGTGTCGGAACCTCACTGACGGGCAGCGTGTACAGGCCACTGCCGCCGCGCTTCACCGCCTGAAGTGCGCGAACATTCTCGCCAAAGCTCGTCCAGATCTCCGCCTCTGCCAGCGATCCCCACTGAGACGCCGTGCCGCTCGCCTGGATCTCCGGCGCAATAAACTCGTTCAACGCAGCGTTGGCCAGCAGGCGGGCCTTGATCAGGTGCGGATCGTTCTCCGGCAGTGCAGCCACCAGCGTCGGCGCGGGAGGTGTGCGTACACTCGACAGCGCTACAGCCGGTTCTACCGCTGCCTGCGGCCCCATCAGCTTCAATCGCTGACGCGCCAGGTTCGCATAGTAGTAATTGCGATAGGTATTCGAAAGTGCCGTATAAAAATTCGCCGCCTGCGAAAAGTTACGCTCAGGGTCTTCGTACAAACGTCCCCGCCAGTAGAGCGCGTTTGGCGCCTCCTGGCTCATGGGATACTTCACCACCTGCTCTTCCATCAGCCGCGCGGCTTCCGCGTAGTTACGCAGCCGATAGTTCAGCCAGGCGGAACGCCAGTGCGCTGACGGCGCATACGTGCTGTTTGGGAACAGTTCGAACAATTTCGAATAGTGCTCGATTGCCTGCGTGGAGTTCCGTTTCAGCAGGTACATATTGCCGCCGGAGTACAAAGCTTCTTCAAGCCAGCGGCTGTGCGGAAACCGCTGCTCCATCTGCGTCAGGATGGCGGTGTGTCCGGCCTGGTCGCCCTCTGTCCGCGAAATCTCCGCGAGCATATAAAGCTTCAGTGCGGCACTATCATCGCCCGTATCCGGCAGCCGCTCTGCATCATGACGCGAAAGGCGTTTCAACCGCAGATCGCAAACGGCAGCATAGATCGCCAGTGCATCACGGTCCGCCTGCGACAGCGTGCTGTCGTTCTTCTGAATGGAGTCGTACTCGGACCCTGCATCCGCATAACGCTTTGCGTTAAACAGCGCATCGGCATGCAGCTTCCGCTCACCGGCAGTCGGGCCGGCGTTCATCGCCTGCAATGCTGTACGGGACTGCGCGGCCTCCGGTGAAAACGGCAGGCGAACATAAATCTGTCGATAGATCGCCGCAGCCGCGTTCGTATCGCCCGCCATCTGGTGCGCCCGGGCCTCCGCAAACAGGTAGTCGGCGCTCTGCGCCTTGGACTGGCCCATCAGTGTCGCCAGTGATCGCAGGGCGCCCGTTGCATCGTTCGCCACAAGATACGCGTTCGCCAGGGTCACAGGCGCGCTCGGAATGAAGATGCTACCGGGATACTTCTGCGCGAAGTTGTTCAGCAGATTCGCGGCCGTGGACGTGTCGTGATTGTTCAGCGCAGCCTGTGCACCCAGGTATTCCGCGTAATCGCGCAAGGCCGTACCCTGCGCCGCAGCAGAGCGGTACGCGTTAACCGCTTCGCCATAACGACGATCCGCCGCATAAGCGTGTCCCATCGAAAGGTAAGCGGCAGCAGCGCCCTCACCAGGATGGGCCGCCGCATAGTTCTCAACACCTGCAAATGCCGCCGCAGACCGTGAAGATGCAAGCTGCTGTGCCATCGGCCGCAGCGTAGACGACGCCGTGAACGCCGAACTCAAGCTACGACTCTGTGCCGTCGGAACCGACTCAACCTGAGTCGTGCGAGCGTGCGGTCCACCACGCAAGGCAGCCGGTGCAGCCTTGCCTCCCCTGCTTCGGACTGAGGTGGACCGAGTTGAAGCTGACCTTGCCGAAGCCGAGCGTGATGGAGCAGCTGCGTGCCGTCCCCCACCCGATGCACGAGCAGCCGATGCCCCACGCGAGGCTGTGGCAACCTTGCCATGAGCTGCCGTCGCGCGCGCAGCAGGCTTCTTCGCCGCGGTATGTTTCTGGGGAGCAGCCAGCGTCGCCAGCGGCAGCAACAACGCCGATACGGCCAGAACAGATACGGGGTAAAGGATGTGCTTCACGTCTCCACTCTAGGATGCAGAAACGCCCTTCGCACTGTTCAGGGCAGATTTCCGCGAACCACACTTGATTACGACGTCTCACATCGCCCTCCGTCGCAACCAATGTCCACGGAATGCAGCAGATGGCGTTGCTCTCCCTCACCGCCGGAAGTACACTGCAACTAGCAGATGCCACCCGTCGTCGAACAGCCCGGAGTAGAAGAGGTCCACCCCGACGTAGCGTTGGTAGACGCTGCGCGCCACGGCGACACAGCCGCCTTCGAAAAACTGGTGCGCCAGTATGACCGCCAGATCTTTCGCGTCGCCCAGCACATCACCCAGAATCGCGAAGACGCCGAAGACATCACTCAGGACGTCTTCATGAAGGCGTACGGCAAGCTGGATCAGTTCCAGGGCAACAGCAAGTTCTCCACTTGGCTCACCCGCATCGCGGTCAATGAGAGCCTGATGCGCCTGCGCAAGCGCAAAACCAGTCGCACCGTCTCTATGGATCAGGATGTTCAGACTGAAGAGGGTTCGATCCCTCGCGATTTCGCCGATTGGACACCCGACCCTGAGCAGCAGTACGGTACTTCCGAGCTGGGAGAGATCCTGCAGAAGACAATTGCAGGCTTGTCGCCAGGATTTCGCACCGTTTTCACACTTCGAGACATCGAAAACCTGTCGACCGAAGAGACGGCAACAGCACTTGGTCTGAGTGTGCCGGCTGTAAAGTCAAGATTGCTTCGTGCACGGCTCCAGCTTCGCGAAAGGCTGAGCCGCTACATGAAGCGTAAGGACGGGAGCATCAAGCCGTGACCTGCACCGAGTTTCTTGCGCAGATGACCGATTACTTCGACGGCGACGTCGAGCCTCAGCTCCTGGAGGAGATCCAGTCGCACCTGTGCGAATGCCACCACTGCGAGATTCTCGTCGACACTACCCGAAAGACCATCCGTGTCTATCGTGACCATCAGGTCTACGACCTGACCGATGAAGTGCGCGAGCGAACGGTCGCACGCATCATGGCTGCCTGTACCACCCCTAGAGCCTAGACACACCTTTGTAGCGGGCCGGCGCGACGAAACAGCCTCAACGCAGCTCCACGCCTGAAGGCTAGTCGGATCGCCGCTAGGTGTTGGGTCGCAGAGTGTTCATCCGCCTGCGATGGCTTTCGACGCCCCCAGAAGCGACTCGATTCCCGGAAACAGGAAAGGGCCGGACGCATACGCGTCCGGCCCTTCCTGAAGACCTGTCTACTTGACGACTTGCTGAAACAGCGGCGAGTTCAACAGATCCGAGAACTGGCCCTCGCTTGACGCATAAGACACCTGAAGCGTACCCGCGCTCGAGTCCACCTGCGTCTCAGTCATCGCAGTCTTCTCCATCGTGCTGCCCTGCACTTGCTTCATCAGGACAACGCCCTTCATCAGCGCTGCAGCAGTCGCAGCAGTCATCGTGTCGCTCATGACGACAGCCATGTTGAAGTGGATGCCGTTCGCAAAGTCAAGAGTATAGCGGGAACTTCTCATCCGGTTCTTTACGCTGTCATAGTCCGTCAGCGCCGCCGCCTCGCCTAACACGGAACGCATCATCGTCTGCGTTCCCTTCTGATCCAGCAGGCTCCAGATGGCACGTGAATCCACAACATTCATCTCGTTCATCATGTCGCCGTTCTGCAACATGTTCTCCGTGATGCCATCCCGCGAATCCAGCCCCGCACGGACCGCTGAAGCATCACCAAAGATCATCGTCGTCTGGTTCAGAAACACAACGCTCATGCCCGCAGCACCCATCGGGTAGATATTGTAGTTGCGCAGCACCAGCGGCTTCGTCTTGTTCTTGGCAAACGTGCCAAGGATCGAAGCAGTGTTGAACTGTCCCTGTGCGATGCCAACCGTATGTACCTGCTGCCCGGTGCGGAAGGCAGCAAAGGCCAACGTATCGGCGTCGCGATCGACCTTCATACCGCTGTTGCGCAAGGCGGTCTCAAGACGTGTGAGTTCCGGCGGCATGATGCGTGCCTTCAGGTTCATCGCTGCAGACGAACCCTGCATCGCGCGATAGTCCACCACGATCAACTGCTGCACGTCCTTCGGGATTGCGGCCTTGGCGTCACTGCTCAACTGCGACGCCCGCGCGCCGCCAACCGCCAGCAGACCAACCACACCCAACAGAACCGCACGTGCTGCAATCTTCATCACTATCTTGCCTCCGAAACTTACTCACTGCGATTTTAGACGTCTGCGGCGACTGAATCGTCAGGCCAATTCATCGGCGATTCAAGTCGGTGCTCCAAAATCTTGTCTTCTGGCTGAAATTCAGGCACCTGCTGCAACCAAAGTGGTAGGCCATCGCCCGTCTGCGAGAGGCATGCAGCCTTCGGCACCAGGCCAATCACCTCGCCATCCCCCACATCTGCACCATGCAAACGTGCCAGGCGGCAGACCGATGCATGCACATCAGCAACAGGCGTCGTGCGGAAGTCCGTGATGTTCATGCTGACCTGCGCCCGCCCATCCACGAGCACGCCCATCGCCTTCACACCGAACATCCCGCCATTGGAAGCGCGCAGATCCTTCGCAATCGCGCGCGCCGCGTGCAGATCGCCCTTCTCCAGATAGATGTTGTAAGCAATCAGGAACTGCCGCGCACCCACCGCGCTCGCACCAGCAGTCGGGTGCAGTTCCGTCGATCCGACATCCGGGTGCCGACCTGAGTCCGACCGAACATCCCGCTGCAGCCCTTCAAACTGGCCTCGACGAACATCCTCCAGCCGTATGCGATCCGGCCGGCGCGCAGCCGCCTCATAAAAGTAAACAGGCACGCCAAAACGCTTCCAGATCTCAATCCCGGCATGGTGCGCCAGCACGGCACACTGTCCCAGCGAGTAATTCGAAACCGGCACAAATGGCACCACGTCCGCAGCGCCAATGCGCGGATGCACACCATGCTGGCCGGTAAGGTCGATTAACTGCGCGGCCCGGCCCACCGCACGAATCGCCGCCTCGGCCACGGCATCGGGCGCGCCTGCTACCGTCACCACGCTTCGGTTATGCGCGGGGTCCATAGACCAGTCCAGCAGACTGACCCCGTACACCCGCATCGCCCGCACAATCTCGCGAACAACACGTTCATCTCGTCCCTCTGAAAAGTTGGGGACGCACTCGACAATAGGTTCAGCCATCACAGCAACATCACAGTCCGTCTTGCGTTACTTCCACCAGCTATACCCAAGCGAAAACTGAACACTTGCGTTCACGCCTGGATTACGATCGCCCAGGCTAGCCGACGAGATATGGATGCCATTCGCACCCAGATCCAGCGACTGCTTCGGCTTCACAAAATAATGCACGCCAATGCCACCCTGCGGCGTGAAGTTCCAAACGCTCGCGCCCGATCCCGGACCAGAGTTCACCAGGTTTACTTCCCCCTGACCGTACGCGGGATACTTATGGTTCGTCCAGAGCACGCCACCAGCGGCCTGCACCCACGGCATGATGCGCTTGCCATGCGTGAAGTTCCACCGCAGGATGATCGGCGTAATCGACACACCGTGATACGTGCCGCCAACCGTATAGGGCCCCGCGCAGTCCAGCACAATCGGATTCGGCGTCGCGACGCAGTTGTAACGCTGAAACTTCGGCGTGTTCGACTGCCAGTACGGGAAGATCTCACCTGCGTACTCAAAATTGCCACGCAGGACGCCCTTGCCGTAAACAGGCGTCAGCACCTTGCCCACGTGCGCACCGGCCATGAAGAACTTGAAGCCGTCGCGATTCTGAGTGAAGCCTTTGCCGCCCTGGAACAGGACACCATACTCCCACGGCGTACCGCTTGTGACTGCCTGTACTGGCGCCTCCTGCGGCATCATCTGCGCATGGCCTTGAGCGCCAGTGACCATCGCAAACATCGCAGTCGCTACCCCAAACAACTTCCGCATCCGCCCTCGCTCTTCCTGCAAAGCAAAGCCGCCGAAGCCCGGCGGCCTGCTGTTTCCTGCAACCTGTTCCCTGCGATTATGCGGGAACCTGCGACTCGTCCATATCGAAGTTGCTGTAAAGATTCTGCGTATCATCCAGGTCTTCCAGCACCTCCAGCAGACGCATCATCGCATTGGCCTGCGAACCTTCCAGCTTCTGGTACGTCGACGGCACCATCGTGATCTCAGCATGTTCCGGCTTGAAGCCAGCCTTGGTCACGGCATCCCGAACGGCCTCGAAGTCCTTCGGCGTGGTGTAGATCTCCCAGTGATCGCCTTCTTCACTCAGGTCGTCTGCGCCCGCATCCAGCACGATCTCGGTGATCTTGTCCTCGTCCGCACCTTCCTTCGGAACGACGATAACGCCCTTCTTCGTGAAGATGTAACCCACCGAACCCGACTCACCCAGGTTGCCGCCATTCTTGCTGAAGGCATGGCGAATCTCGCTGACCGCGCGATTGCGGTTGTCCGTCAGCACTTCGATGATCACCGCGACGCCGCCAGGACCGTAGCCCTCATACGTGATCTCTTCGTAGCTCAGGCCTTCCAGTTCGCCCGTGCCTCGCTGAATCGCGCGCTTGATGTTGTCTGCCGGCATATTCTCGGCCTTGGCGGCCAGAATGGCCGTGCGAAGGCGCGGATTGCCGTCCGGGTCGCCGCCGCCCTGCTTGGCTGCAACCGTAATTTCCTTGATCAGGCGCGTGAACACCTTGCCGCGCTTGGCGTCCGCAGCGCCCTTCTTATGCTTGATGGTTGCCCATTTTGAGTGGCCTGACATCGACTGAAACCCCGCACTTTCTTTGGTTCTAAGCTGACAGCAAAGACTGCCCGCAACCAACGAAGTATAGCAAGCCGGGGCCTTCCCGTTCGACCCAGTGATGCGACCACGGAACCGGGCGCCCCACCTCTCGCTTTTGAGACGTGGGTTCTATCGCCGAGACAACGCGGCTCACCCTCAGAACCGCGTCACACAACACTCACTTGGCCGAGTCCAGCACCATCTGCAGATTCAGTGGCCCCGTCACCATCTTCAGATTCCCTGCCGCATCCACCGGCCACTCCGCCTGCGGACGATCCCAGTAAAGCTCCACGCCATTTCCATCCGGATCCGCAAGATAGATCGCCTCGCTCACACCGTGGTCGGAGGCACCCTGCAGCGGTACATTCGCCGCGATCAGCCGCCTCAGCGCATCGCCAAGCTCCGCACGCGTCGGATACAGGATCGCCAGGTGATACAGACCGGTCGTGCCAGGTGCCGGCGGCTTGCCACCAAGGCTCTCCCACGTGTTCAGGCCAATGTGATGGTGATAGCCACCCGCCGACAGAAACGCGGCACTGTTGCCGAACTTCTGCGTCACCGCAAAGCCAAGCACGCCACTGTAGAACGCAATCGCACGATCAAGATCCGCCACCTTCAGGTGCACATGACCAATGCGTACGCCGCTGCCAATAGGATTCGTCATCCCTATTCGATGTTTCGATATCGAATCAGTCGCACGAACCGCATGTCTACGGCATCTCTGGCGCGAACAACTCCTCGTACGTCTCACGACGCCGCACCAGCCGTGCCCCGGTCGATTCCACCAGCACCTCCGCTGGTCGCAGACGCGTGTTGTAGTTCGAACTCAGCGACAGCCCGTAAGCACCCGCATCCAGAACAGCAAGCAGATCGCCGTCCTCGGAGACAGGCAGCGTCCGCGCCCGCGCAAAGAAATCGCCGCTCTCGCATACGGGACCGACAATGTCGGCTTCCTCGTCCAGCGAGCCCTCGCGCGTCACCACCGGCACAATCTCGTGATGCGCCTGGTACAAAGCAGGACGGATCAGATCGTTCATGCCCGCATCGACAATGACAAACTTCTTGTCGCCATTCTGCTTGCGATAGAGCACGCGCGTGATCAGCGCGCCCGCCTGTCCCACCAGGAAGCGACCTGGCTCCAGCAGCAGATGTACGTCCATCGATCCCAACGCACTCTTCAGTGCGGCGGCATAGTGCGCGACCTGTTCGGCTGCGTCAAAATCCTTGTCCGCATACTCGATCCCAAGCCCGCCACCCGCATCCACATAACGAATCTGGTGGCCGTCACTCCGCAACTCCGCCACCAGTGCAAGCGTCTTTGCCAGCGCCTCGGCAAACGGCTCCACCTGCCGGATCTGCGAACCGATATGGACGCTGACGCCCGTCGTCTCGATCGACGGCATCGCCGCAGCCCGCGTGTACACGGCTCGCGCCAGCTTGATGCCGATGCCAAACTTGTGCGCGCTCAGCCCGGTCGAAATGTACGGATGCGTCTCCGCACTCACATCAGGATTCACACGCAGAGCAATACGCGCCCGCTTGCCCTTCGCCGCAGCACGCGCCGCCAGCAACTCTAGCTCTGGCTCGCTCTCCACGTTGAACTGGAGAATCTCCGCATCCAGCGCCTCGTCCATCTCGGCAGCGGTCTTGCCCACGCCAGAGAACACAACGCGACTCGCCACATCACGCCCACCGGCGGCCAGCACCCGCGCCAGTTCCCCACCGCTCACAATGTCGAAGCCGCAGCCCTGCGCGGCCAGCATCTTCAGGATCGCCAGCGACGAGTTCGCCTTCACCGCGTAACAAACGGTGTGAGACACGCCAGCAAAGGCCGTCTGAAACAGCCCGGCCCGCTCGGCAATCTGGTTTGCGGAATATACGTACAGCGGCGTGCCGAACTGCTCGGCAAGCTCCGCCACATCAACGCCGTCGCACTTGAGCCGCGCGTCGGCATACACAAAAGGCCGTCCCTGATTCATCCCATCCAGACTATCTGAACGGAGCAGACCTCAGTCGTACAACACAGGCTAGCCGAGTTTTTGACACGCATCACAAGCAGGGTCGCGGCAACGCCTTCCCCCAGGACACCGACTAAACAGATGGCGGCGGCGCGGGCGGATTTGTCGGCGGATAGTCTGCCGGCGGATAACCCACAGGCGGAGGCGGATAAGTTCCCGCATAAGGCAAAGCAAGCGGCTCTTCCGGAATCACGACCCAGCAGATCACGTAAGCCAGCAAACCGCCGCCGCCAAAGAACACCAGCAGCACCAGCGCAAGCCGTGTCAGCGTCAGATCCCAGCCATAGGCGCGGGCGAAAGCCGCGCAGACACCCGCGATCTTGCGGTCATAACGGGGACGAAGCAGTGGTCCATTCATAACGAAATCTCCTCCTGCCGATGCACAGCATTCTTGCACACGCTCGGCATTCACGGAGAGAGATACGCACGTACCGAAGCCTAAGTTCCCGTATAGGGGGACTTTATCAACTTCCGTGCAGCATCCGCCTGCGTCTGGTCGCCACCGGCCGCCGCCGCCAACTGATACTGCTTCACAGCCTCATCCCTGCGGTGCAGCTTGTCCAGCATCATGCCCGCATTCAACTGCGCACGCTTCCGCATCCAGTCGCTGCAGTTCGGCTGCTGAGAAGCCTTCAGATAACTTTCCGCAGCACCAAGGACGTCATTCTGCCCCCGCTGCGTCTCTCCCAGGCCAAAGTACGCAAGCTGCAATCGGGGATCGATGAAGTAACCTGGCTTCGCGGCATCCGCCAGCACAGCCTTGTAGATGTTGATGGCCTCCGGGCCATGACCCGAATCCTTCATCAGGTTCGCCTCTTCCAGCCGGAACAGAAAGTCATGCGGATACTGCTTCGCCAGCCCTTGGGCGACTGCATAGGCCTCGCTATAGCGCTGATCATGCCGCAGGAAGAGGGACAACGCCGTCTGTGATTCCACCTTGGTCGCCGTACCGTTCGCGGCCGCTTCACGCAGCAGCTTCAGGCCGCCTTCCTTGTTGCCGCCGATCCCTGCGATACCCACCAGCATCCGTACAAAGCGCGGCAGACTAGCCACCGCAAACTGCTGAATGCCCACCGCCATCTTCGCGTCCGCATAGTTGGGGTCCAGCTTCAGCACCTGCTCACTGTCATTGCGTGCCGCCAGTCCCTGCCGCGCGGCGCCGGTAAAGCTGTGGTCCGCCAGCGTCATCCACGCTGCGTGCATCCCGCGCACGTAGCCGCGGGCGAAGTAGGCGTCCTTATCCTGGCCGTTTGCCTTGATGCGAACATCCGCCTGGGCAATCGCGTTATCCGTCAGTTGGTCGATCTGTTTGCGCGTCGCCTCCGAGATGTCGGACTTATGCCCGGAACTCAGGAAATGTTCGTGCGCGTAGTAGGTCGTGTCCAGCAGATCCTGCCGATACAGCTCGCGGAAGATCGTATCCATCAACACATAGCCGCTGGCCATCGGGTCCTGCGGGTGCTCACGCTGCACCGCCTGGAAACGCTGCATCGCACCGTCATAATCCAGGTTGTAGAAATGCTGAAAGGCCTCACGGACCTGCGGATCGTTGTTCAGCGGGTAGGTATTCTCCGCACGTGCGGTACCGCAAACCAAAGCAAGCAGGACAGCAGCCATCGGGACTTTCATTCGCATCGCCACACGTTGGTAGACGCGTCCCGGGCCGCGCCGGGATGCGCGGCGCGTCATTACCGGACACAATCTCATCTCCGCCAGAGTCCGCAAGTCCCGATGAACGATTGCCGGATTGACGGATGGCCCGTGCGCGCATAAGTTGGGGGCACCCTTTCCTGAGGCTGGTACCCATGACGCGCGCGCAGCTACTGCAACTGCTCATCGGCCAGGCACGAGCATCGGGCTTTGAGTTCAAACGCTGGTACCACGAACACAGCGGCATGCCGTGGACGGGCGCCGACGAAGCCGTCCGCTGGCTCGCGCGCGGCAAACGAGCCCACATGCTCGTCTTCTCCCACACCTTCGCACGGGCATTCTTCCGCAGTGGCGAACGCATTACCTTCGTGGTTCCCCAGCAAACCTTCCAAAGCGCCCGGTCCACCGGGGAAGCGCGCACCGTCCAGCGCAAGGCACATCTACGACAGTCCAGCCGCAGCGATGTCTGGGAATACCACCTGCGCGAGATGGCCACCGCACCGGAACCACTGCGCTACCTGCGCCGCTATTTGCTAACGGAAGAGACGATGAGCGACCAGCCCGCAACGCTAACAAGCGCGGAAGAGGATTACGACGAGGAATTGATGGTCCGGGACGCGGACTAAAACTCCGCATGAAGCTTACTTCGCCGGAGCGCCCAGCTTTGCCAGCGCCTGCCGCACATCCCGGTCATGGTCGCCTTCCTCATCCAGCTTCAGGTACTCGCGATAGTTCAGGACAGCCTCGTCCGTCTTTTTCAGCTTGCTGGCAGCCTGAGCCAGGCCAAACCGAGCCTCCGGATCGTCCGGAGCATGATCCACGGCATCCTTGTAACGCAGATAAGCTCCCTGCGTGTTGCCGTCATTCATATAGAACTTCGCAATCTTCAGGTCGTCCGCCACGCGCGTCGCTTCCAGCTTCAACCGGGCTGCGCTCATATCGCCGCGACTGCCAAGATCCTTCAGCTTTGAAGCCTTCACCGGCGCATTCGGCGCAGCCGTCGTCGGCGCAACATCCGCATCATCGTCCGCCTTCGAGCTGGAACTAGCACCATCGTCGCCTCCGCTGCTCGAACTACTTCCCGAAGAAGAATAGCCATCCGGCGGCAGCTTCATCGGCCGCTCGGACGACGCAGGCGGATCGGGCACAGGCTCCGTCGGCATCGCTGGCAGACCATTCGGGTTCGCCGCTTTCGCAGGCGGCCCCGAAGGCTCCCCATCCACGTTCGCCCCGTGCTTAGAGTCATCCGTCGGGAAAGGAAACGCCGCCGCAGGAGGCTTGTCTTGCGTATCGCTCGAAGAAGAAGATCCCGCCGGTGCCGCCGAATCCGTCGCAACGCACGCCGGATCCTTCGATCCCGCCTTGCACTTCTTCGCAGGCTTTGAGGTCTGCGCACTGCCGCAAGCAACCGCCAGCAGCACGCATGCCGCCACCGCCAACCTCTTCGCCGATCTCGTCCGTTCGCTCATGACTTACACAACAGCTTAGACGCTCCATCCCAGCGTGAGGCAACCATCTGTTTTCGCGCCAAGGTCACGTGCCGTATACTCGCGCAACAATGCTCCCAAGACTCATGCTCCGTTCGTCGCCGGTCCACGGCTGCGGCTGTTACACACTTGACCCCATTCGCGCCGGCGCACGCGTCGCCGAATACGAGGGTCCGCGCATGACGAAGGCGGAGGCAGATGAGCGCTACGCCAACCGCGACATCACCTACCTCTTCGGCGTCCACGACCGGGACACCGTCATCGACGGCTTCGGCACGCCCATGTTCATCAACCACTGCTGCGAACCCAACTGCCAGAGCGAAGAAAACGACGGCCACATCTACGTCCTCGCCCTCCGCAACATCGCCGCCGGAGAAGAACTCACCTACGAGTACCACCTCTACGACAGCGACGAAGACGACCAGCCCTGCTACTGCGGGACCGAAGCCTGCCGCGGCACCATGTTCTCCGACGAGGAGATCAAGCGCCGCAAGCGACTCGGCCTGCCCATGACCCTCCGCAAGAAACCCAAAAAGGCCAAATAGCCCCTCCACGGCCACCCACCAACGATCCGCCTAATCCACCGCGGCACCCGCTAAACTAAATGGCGATGGCTTACCAGGTACTTGCCCGCAAATATCGTCCGCAACGCTTCGCCGACGTCGCCGGCCAGGACCACGTCACACGAACCCTGCAGAACGCGCTCGAGCAAAACCGCATCGCGCACGGCTACATCTTCAGCGGTCACCGTGGCATCGGCAAAACCACCATCGCGCGCATCCTCGCCTGCGCGCTCAACTGCCAGAACAAAATCGGCAGCAAAGAGCGCCCGACACCCGAGCCCTGCCTCGTCTGCGACGCCTGCACCGAGATCCGCGCCGGCAACGCCGTCGACGTCATTGAGATCGATGCCGCCACTAACCGCGGCATCGACGAGATCCGCGAACTGCGCGACGCCGCCCGCTACCGCCCCTCCCGCGACCGCTTCAAGATCTACATCCTCGACGAGGCGCACCAGATCACCGATGCCGCCTTCAACGCACTCCTGAAGACGCTGGAAGAACCACCAGACCACATCGTCTTCATGATGGCGACCACCGAGCCGGAGAACATCCCGCAGACCATCCGCTCGCGCTGCCAGCACTTCAGCTTTCACGCCGTCAAGCTCGACGACATCCTCAACGAACTCCGCGGAATCGCCGCTCACGAAGGCGTCCTCGCCGACGAAGCCGCGCTCGCTCTCCTCGCCGAAGCCGGCGACGGCAGCATGCGCGACGCGCTCTCCATCATGGATCAGGCCATCGCCTCCGCGCCCATGGTCGACGGCAAAGCCGAGCTCAGCGCCAGCGAGATCCGCGAACTCATGGGCACCGTGCCCAACACCGTCTTCGAAGAAATCCTCGAGTCCGTCGCACGCAACGACTCAGCCGCCGTCCTCACCACCGCAGGCCGCCTGCTCGACGCCGGCAACTCCTCCTCGCAGATCGCGCGCCAGTTCGTCCGCTACCTCCGCAACTGCATCGTCGCCAAGATCGCCTCGCTCACCGAAGAGCAGAACACCAGCGACCTCCTGCAGATCAGCCCCGACGAGCGCCGCCGCGCCGTCCGCACCGCCATGCTCTTCACCGAGGAAGAACTCACCCGCTTCCTCGGCGTCATGCTGCGCACCTTCGACGACCTCGGCTTCCGCCAGGAACAGCGCCTGCACCTCGAGCTCGGGCTCATCAAGCTCGTGCACCTGCAGCGACTCATCCCCATCGAAGAGTTCCTCTCGCAACTCCCCAAGCCCAGCAACAACCCGACACCGCGCACCATGCCGCCGCCACGCCCGGCCGCTGCGCCCAGCACGGCCCCCTCGCGTCCGGCAGCACCACCGTCGCGTTACGAAGCAGGCGGCAACGTCACGGGCCTCCCCGCGAAGGAAGACCCAAAGGCACCCTCGACCGCTCCGTCAGCCAGTGCCACGGTAACTCCCACGGCAAGCACAACAACCAACCCCTCCACTCCCGTGACGCCAGCACCCCGCTTCGAATCACAACCGACCGCCGCTCCCACGCCGGTCGCAACGCCCGTCAGCACCTCCACAGAACCGGGTGCCCCATACATACGCGAAGCGGATGTGTGGGCCTCGCGCGAAGCACGTCCCGTAGGCAGTGTGACACCCGTAACCGGACGCACCGAAGGTGCACTCGCCCTCGCACCCGATCCAGTCGCCCACCAGCCCGCGAACCTGTCGCCCTTCGCGCCGCCTGTAGCCGCCGAACCGCCAGCCGCGAAGCCCGCAACCCTGTCGCCATTCTCTGCACCCGAACCGGCAGCACCGAAGCCCGCGAACCTCTCGCCCTTCAGTACCCCGGCAGTAGCCACACCACCAGAACCCAGCACCGGCCTGAACATCCACATCCAGCCCAGCGCCGTCGCGCTCGCAGACCCGCCGGCCGCACACGCCGACGAGGCATACGATCCCTCCTGGGAGAGCATGCCACTGCCGGACGCCGACCCTGACGCCACAGAGCCCGCCTCGGCCCCCGCAGTCACCGGAGCAGCATCCGACGCGGCGCAACTTCAAGCCGCCGCCGTCGAAGCCCTCTTCGAGACAAAGAAGCACAACTCGGCCGCGGAACAACTGGAAGAGACCACCTGGACCATCGCCGACGGCGAAGTCCTGATAGCGACCACGCTCTCCAAGCCGTTGATGTCCACCATCTTCCGCCCGGACGTCGAAGCCATTATCAAGACGGCCCTGCGCGAAAAAGGCCTGGGCGGTGTCCGCATCGTCTTCCAGCCGGCTACGCCCGAAAGCAAAGCCAAGGCAGCCGCCCCCAAGAAACCCCGCACCGGCTCCGCGCAGGCAAAGGCATTGGAGCATCCAACCGTCCAGGCCGCTCAACGGCTCTTCAACGCCGAAGTCACCAACGTCTTCGACCTGCGCAAGGACTAGCGCACTCCCAAAGCTTTAGGAGATCGACCCCATGGACATGAGCAAGCTGCAGGAGATGATGGGCCAGGCCCAGCATATGCAGGAACAGATGGAACAGAAGCTGGCCACCACCACCGCAGAGGCGACCAGCGGCGGCGGTCTGGTAACGGCACGCGTCAACGGCAAGAAAGAGCTGCTGCGCCTGAAGATCGACCCCAATGCCCTCGCAGCCAGCGGCGGCGACGTGGAGATGCTCGAAGACCTCATCACCGCTGCCATCAACGAAGCCGGCCGCAAGGCCGACGACCAGATGCAGGCAGCCACCAGCGGCATGCTGGGCGGCATGGACCTCGGAAAGCTGCTCGGCTAAGTGCGTACCGCGGCGGGCCAATTCCGTAAACTATCCCTCCGCGGTCTCTGCATCTGCGCCGCACTTACAGGCCTGTGCACCTCCGCATCCGCGCAGGAACCCGATGAGGCCGTCAAGCAGGTCATCGCCCAGCACCACGGCAGCGTCGCTCTCTACGCACACCAGCTCAACACCGGCAAGACGATCAGCATCGACGCTGACAAGCCGGTCCAGACCGCAAGCACCATCAAACTCGCCCTGCTCTGGACCGCTGTGCACGAGATCGCTCTCGGCCACGCCACATGGGATGAGAAAGTCACACTCAAACCCGGCGAAGGCGTCGCCGGCTCGGGCATCCTCCACTTCTTCGACACGCCCATCACGCTCACGCTGAAAGACATCGCCACCATGATGGTCATCGTCAGCGATAACACCGCGACCAACCTCATGATTGACCGCTTCCCGACGAAACAGGTCGACGGGAACATGACGGCACTTGGCTACACCGACACATGGCTCTATAAGAAGGTCTTTAAACCGGCCGATGGCCCCATGCCCGCAGACCAGCCAAAGTTCGGCCTGGGTAAGACGACGCCACACCAGATCGCGCAACTGATCGAGAAGATCGGTCGTTGCGATGTCGACCTGCCCGGCCAGCCAAAGGTCAATCAGGCAAAGGCAGACACAGCCTGCAACGTCGCCATCGACATGCTGCGGAACCAGTTCTACCGAGACACCATCCCACGCTATCTGGAAACGCTCGACAACACGGAAAAAGGCAGCGGCATTGCCTCAAAGACGGGGTCGCTCGATGCCACTCGGTCCGACGTGGCCATCCTCGCGGCGAAGTCCGGTCCCATCGTCCTCGCGGTCTACACCTACGACAACGCCGACAAGGGCTGGAGCGTCGATAACGAGGGCGAAGTCGCCATCGCAAAGATCGCGCAGGCCGTCGTCAAAGCGTGGTCTCCTGCCGGTATCGACGGCAAGTCATTGACATCCGGCCTGGGCCTGCCTCCGGGTACCGCAAAGGGAGCGTCAAAGTAGCATGGAACGCTTCGCACAACCGATGGCCCGCCTGATCGAAGAGCTGCGCAAGCTGCCCGGCGTCGGCAACAAATCCGCACAACGTCTGGCCTTCCACATCCTGCGCTCGCCCAACGCCGACGCGGAACTGCTCGCCAACGCCATCCGCGAACTCAAAGCGCAACTGCGGCTTTGCAGTATCTGCAACAACGTCACCGACGTCGATCCCTGCACCTACTGCTCCTCCCCCACCCGCACGCACGCTACGGTCTGCGTCGTCGAAGAGCCAACCAGCATCGCGTCCATCGAAAAGACCCGCGGCTACAACGGCATCTATCACGTCCTCCACGGCACGCTCTCCCCGCTCAACGGCGTCGGCCCGGAACAACTGCGCACCGCCAACCTCTTCAGCCGCCTCGGCGAGATCGACGAAATCATCCTCGCCCTTTCGCCCACCGTCGAGGGAGAAGCAACATCACACTGGCTCGCAAACCAACTCCATCAGGCCAGTGCCGACCATCCGCTGCGCATCACGCGTATTGCCACCGGAGTCCCCGCAGGCAGCGACATCGAGTACGCCGACGAAATCACCATGAGCCGGGCAATGGAAGGCCGTCGCGAGATATAGATCTATCTTCGTGTGTGCTTTACGGTATTCGTAAATGGGAAAACGACGCCTTCAGCTCGATGATGAACTTGTAGGCGAAGCTATGCGCGTTAGTGGCATCAGCGATCCAAGTGAAGCAGTTGAATTCGTTCTTCGAGGGCACTTATTGAATCTCGCACTTGCGGCGTCAAGAGATGCACTGGATGCGGAAGGTTTAGAGTCCGTCGCGGTCGTCGATGGCCCGGAAACCCCAATCTCAGATATCGCTAGACTCTGCCTAATGTCGCCCGTGTGGGCTCTTGAAACACCGGCGCGTTCTGAGGCGGCCGAAGCAATCCGATCCGCAAAGAGCGGCACATCGCTGACGTTTTATAAAAGCGCCATCGCCTCCACTCCAACAGATGAAAGCATCGCCGCATCGTTCTCGATGATTCTGCTTCATCATCCGTCCGCGGCGCGGATCGTCCTCATAGAGGGAGCCACGGCCGTCAGAGATGCCTTGGTCCGACTAGGCTTCCCTCAACGAGCCGACTCGGCGATGGCTGTTCCAAAGGATTGGCCGATCGAGGGTTAAGCTTCTGGAAACACTCTCAGATCGCCGCCCGTCATCTCCTTCGGCAAATTCAATCCCAGCATCGCCAGCATCGTCGGCGAAAGATCACGCAGCGAACCACCCTCACGCAGACTGAACTTCTTACCCTGATCAGTCACAGCGATCAGCGGCACTGGATTCGTCGTGTGCGCGGTGTGCGGTCCACCGGTCACCGGATCGATCAACATCTCCGCGTTGCCATGGTCCGCGGTGATAAGCCACGATCCACCGTTGCGCTTCAAGGATGCGTAGATCTCGCCAAGGCACGCATCGACTGTCTCGACACCCTTGATCGTCGGCTCCATCCTGCCGCTATGACCGACCATGTCGGCATTGGCAAAGTTCACGACTACCACGTCGAACGCAGTGTCATCGATCGCCTTCATCACCACATCGCAGATGCCACGCGCACTCATCTCGGGCGCCAGGTCATACGTCGCCACCTTCTGCGACTGCACCACCTCACGCTCCTCACCGCTGAATGGCTTCTCGATACCGCCATTGAAGAAGTAAGTCACGTGCGCATACTTCTCCGTCTCGGCGACGCGCAGGTTCCGCAGCTCGTTGTTCGCCATCACATTCGCCAGCAGGTTATCCATGCTCTCCGGCAGGATGACCATGGGCAACGTGAACTTCGGATCGTACTGCGTCATCGTGATGTAACGCAGATTCTTCGGAACGCTGACACGCGGAATCTCAAGGTCCAGCTCGTCAGCCTTGGGCAGATCGCGTGCGTCGGCCTTGGTCAAGCCACCGGCAACATTGCGTGCCAGGACGCGCGTAATCTGTCGCACGCGGTCGCTGCGGTAGTTGAAGCAGATGCAAAGATCCTCGTCCTGCACGGTGCCAAGCGGCTTCCCTGCCTCATCCGTGCAAACGAATGGGATCGTGAACTCATCCGTGACGCCGTTGTTGTAGCCCTCGCGCACCTTGGCCGCCGCATCCGTCGTCGAGCCGCCCTCGGCGTTGCCCTTCACCATGGCGTCAAACGCCTTCAGCTCGCGCTCCCACTTCAAGTCGCGATCCATCGCGTAGTAGCGGCCGCTGCAGCTCGCCAGCTTGCCCACGCCGATCTCGCGGATCTGCTGCTGCAGCGCATCAATGTAAGCCGCACCGGATGTCGGCATGGTGTCGCGTCCATCAAGGAACGCATGGACGAACACATCCTTCGCACCAAGCTGCGCGCAGAGCTTCAGCAACGCGTACAAGTGCCGCTGGTGCGAGTGCACGCCACCATCGCTCAACAAACCAAGAAAGTGAACCGCGCGACCGCGTTCCATCGCAGACTGGATCGAGTCGACCAGCAGCTTGTCCCTGAAGAACTCACCGCTCTCGATCATCGCGTCAATACGCGTGATGTCCATGCGAACCACACGCCCGGCGCCCAGGTTCAGATGGCCCACTTCGCTGTTGCCCATCTGCCCATCCGGCAGACCGACAAAGTGCTCACTCGCACGGATGATCGTATTCGGATACTCGCGCAGCAGCATGTCATACGTTGGCTTGCGAGCCATCGCAATCGCATTCCCATGCGTCTCCGCACGGATACCCCAGCCGTCAAGAATGGTAAGAACGAGTGGCTTGCGACGCGACATGCGATAGCTCCTTGCTTCCGTAAAAACTACTGCTGACTGCAAAGAAGGAGTGGCCGAAGCCACTCCTTCCGTAAATGGTTCACCTGGCGATTAGTCGCAGTTAATGGACTCGATGCCCAGGTACTCAGCGCCTTGACCGAGCTCTTCTTCGATGCGCAGCAGCTGGTTGTACTTGGCGATACGATCCGTACGCGAAGCCGAACCGGTCTTGATCTGGCCCGCGTTCGTAGCAACCGCAAGATCCGCGATGAAGGTGTCTTCCGTCTCGCCCGAACGGTGCGAGATGATCGACGTGTACCCATACCGGCGAGCCAGTTCGATCGACTCCATCGTCTCCGTGATCGTTCCGATCTGGTTGACCTTGATCAGGATCGAGTTGGCAACACCCTTCTCAATGCCCTCGCGCAGACGCTTCGTGTTCGTCACGAACAGGTCATCACCGACCAACTGGCAGCGGTCCCCGATCTCGTCCGTCAGAATCTTCCAGCCATCCCAATCGTCTTCTGCCAGACCATCTTCGATCGACACGATAGGATACTGGCGAACCCAGTCCGCCCAGTAGGCAGCCATCTCGGCCGAGCTCTTCTCGCTCTTGTCGCTCTTCTTGAAGATGTACCTGCCGGACTCCTTGTTGTAGAACTCGCTCGATGCCGGATCGAGTGCGAGGACAATATCCTCACCCGGCTCGTAACCAGCCAACTGAATCGATTCAAGAATGAGATCCAGCGCCTCGGTATTGGACTTAAGCGACGGTGCGAAACCACCCTCGTCACCCACCGCGGTGTTGTAACCCTTCTTCTTCAGGACGCCCTTCAGCGTGTGAAAGACCTCCGTCCCCCAGCGCAGTGCATCGCCAAAGCTGTCGGCACCAACCGGCATAATCATGAACTCTTGAAAGTCCACATTATTGTCCGCATGCGCGCCACCATTGAGGATATTCATCATCGGCGTCGGCAGCAGGCAGGCGTTCACGCCACCCAGATAGCGGTACAACGGCATCTTCAGCGCATTCGCCGAAGCGCGCGCACAAGCCATCGAAACCGCCAGAATCGCGTTCGCACCCAGGTTCGCCTTGTTCGGAGACCCGTCCAAAGCGAGCATCGTCGCATCGATCAAACGCTGATTCGTAGCATCCATCCCGGAAAGCTCGGGAGCGATGGAACTCTCAACGTTTTCAACGGCTTGCAGCACGCCCTTGCCCAGGTAGACTTCCTTGTCGCCATCGCGCAGTTCCACTGCCTCATGCTCGCCGGTGCTGGCACCGCTGGGCACTGCTGCGCGGCCAATGGCGCCGCCTGCAAGGGTCACGTCGGCTTCGACGGTAGGATTGCCCCGGCTGTCAAGGATCTCGCGCGCTGTGATGGATACGATCTCAGTCATGTTGCCTTTCCCTTCGCCCGCGTGCGGTGCGAGGATGCCCCCGTGGGCGATGATGCGATGTTGCAGCCGATCATTCAGCCGTGGCCGCCGATCGACGGCGATGCTGCTACCACCCGCACCGACGATCGTCTCCAGCAACTCAGCCATTAATATGTTGTCCGTGTGTGCAGCCCGGCGGGCACGAGTACCCGCAACTGCTTCGCCGTCATTCTAACAAAGCAGTATCAACACGCTGCGCAATGGTCTTTCCGAGGGAGGAGCAGTGACGCTCTTGATTCGCCCGGCAGATGACATGCCGCACTGGCGCCCGTCTCTTCTAGCCTAAGAAGAACTGCAGTCTCCCCGACGGCAGAAGGAGCCGAAGCGTGAAGCCACAGATCGCACTCGCACTCATCGTCGCCATGGCGACACCAGTTTTTGCTCAGCAGACCGGCGTGTCCCGTCCGCCGGAGGACTCAGTAGCAGATCTTCCGATCCCTGCGCCGGCAGCAAAGCCCTCAGCCGCGATCCCAATGAGCGCACCCGCAAGCTCTCCTGTTGCGTCCGAACAGTACGGCGAGTACAAGCCGTACGTTGGCCCCGGCGTCACCCTGCGCCCACGCATCGAAGAGAAGGTCGATCCGGATGCCGGCGTTGTGGGCGAGATGCCGCGCCGCGCTGATGAGCTTCCGATCAACACCCTGATGCACATCCGCCTGAGATCGGCCATCGCGACCCAAACCACGCAGCCGAACACCCCATTCACCGCCGAACTCGCCGAAGACATTCTGAACGAGGGCCGCGTCGTCCTCCCGGCGGGATCCACGGTGGAAGGCCGAATCACACAGGTCCGTGGTGGCCGTCGCATTCGCGGATCAGCCTTGATCCATCTGGAAGTTGAGACCGTAGTGTTGCCGGACGGAGCACGAAAGCTCATGCGTGCCATGGTCATCGACACCGACCAGACCGCAGACACGCGCATCGATGAAGAGGGCAACATCCTGCGGAAAGATCACGTCGGCGCAACACTGGCTGCCATGTCGCTCACCACGGGCGGAGCAGCAGCAGCGGGCGGCATCATCGGCGGCGCACCGGGTGCACTCATCGGCGCCGGTGTTGGTGCCGGCCTCAGCACTGCCTGGTGGTTGAAGCAGGATCGTCAGGCCCGCGTTCCCGAGGGCACGGTCCTGGTGATCAGCCTCACGGAACCAATGGCAATCGGCGGAAGCGCAAGACAGCCGGAATTCTCCCAGCGCACGGTTCCAGTTCTTGAAAGACGCTCGTCGACAGTCAACGCCGAAGCAGAGCCAACGACTCGTCCCTACGTAGCACCCCAAGCATTCGTCCCGACCAACTAAGCATTACCTCAATTCAGAAGTCAGCAGCGCGACCTCTCATTCGACTTCCATGCCGAAGCGCGAGAGTTCGCGCTTCTGCATGTTGTAGTCGACCAGAAATCCGACGCCGATGCACAGGTTAATCACTCCCGCGGCAGCAACGATCAGCGTCGGACGAACCAGCAGAATGGCGTAAAGCAGCAAGCCGAAGGCGCATAGCCCGATCCCGAGTGAGATGAGCACCATGGCCGCACGTCGTGTGTTGCCAAGGCTGCGGAGCGGATCACGCACTCGCTTCTCATCCTCGTTCGCACTTCTCATCATGCGTTCGATATCTGCCAGCGGCACACCGCGGTTTAGCATGGCGATGCGTTCCTGCGACCGGAGCTCTTTATTGCGGATCTCAGAAAAGATGCCCGCAACGCCAAGCCCGAGGATCATGAGGCAACCGGCTACGGGGACGATAAAGGGACTGTAGAAACCATTCATGGGTGTTCTCCTTTTCGTCCGCGTTAGACCAAGGGCCCGTATTTAAGTTTCAACCCACCGCGTGAAACTTATTACGATGTTCGTGGTCTTACTCACTCTTGACGACCACGGACAGCTTCGAGGCAATCGTTGCAGAGCATCAGGACATGGTGTTCCGCATGTTGGTGCGCCTGACTGGCACGCGAGAGCATGTCGACGATCTCGCCCAGGATGTCTTCCTTCGGCTCTATCGCGCGCTCCCCTCGTTCCGTGGCGAAGCTCTCCTAACCACGTACCTGCACCGCATCATCGTGAACGTGGCGCAGGACGAGTGGAAGCGGCGCAAACGGGATACCCGTGAGACATCACTTTCGGACGACGTCAGCGGATGGGAAGAGCGGCTGCATCACCCCTCAGCGAATGCCGAAGAACAGCTGAGCACACGCGAGTTGCAGCAACGCGTAGAGGACGAACTCGCAAATCTTAGCGCAGTCGAACGAGCCATACTGGTGCTCTACCATCAGGAAGAGCGCAGTTATCAGCAGATAGCGCAGTCCCTGCGACTGCCGATCGGCACAGTTCGAACGCATCTGCATCGAGGACGAAACAAGCTTCGAGTCGCTTTGGCCAGCCACGAACGCAGACCCACGCCACAGCAGGAAACACAGACGGGAGGCAGGCGTTGAACGAACAGAACGAACTGACACAACAGATCACCACCGCTCTGGAAGCAAAGCCGCTGATTGCCGTACCGGATGATTTTTCTGCCCGACTGATGGCTGCGCTGCCGCAGAAAAACATAGTGCGCCTCCCGCAGGCCTTGCCGGAAGGATCGCACTACGGCCAGCGGGTGACACTCGCCATGCTTGCGTTCATGCTGCTGGGGATGGTGGCTGCTGCCGCCTTATTGGGGCGCTCGGGTGCGTGGAGCCTTGCGGAAGACTTTCTCTTCCTTCAATTTGGCACACTGACACTTTGGTTCGTCTTGTCGCGACGCCGGGTCTTCTAGTTCCACTCCGCTGCGCTTGTGAATCTGAGCGCAGTGGAGTGAGGTTGAACGATGCCGAATCCGGCGTGAAGCTATCGCTCGACCTGGCTCAGCAGGCGCTTCCAGTTCTTGCTGTTGCGTTTGAAGGTCTTCTTCAAATCCGTCAGGATCAACTCAAAGTCGGCATTGCCATGCAGCCGAGACCATGCCGGGTTCTTCGAGAACCATGGGTAGTTTTCATTGCCGAGGTAGACCGCGCGGCGGAGCCAATGCAACGCCTCAACCGCTTCACCATCAACAGCAAAATAGGTCGCAAGTCGATACGCCATCTCGCTGTCTGCCTCAGCCGCCGCGAGCGTTTCATCCACGATGAAGGTCGACGCCTTGGCGCGATCGCCAAGCTGCGCGTAGCACATGGCGATGGTTGGATAGACGATGCGCATCGTCTTGTCTTCTGCGATCACCTCTTCGAGTGCAGCAATCGCCCGCTCCAACTGGCCGATACGCATGAACTGGTAGCCACGTGTGATGCGAAGGCGGGTGTGGCCTGGCTCCAGGGTCAGGCCCTTTTGAACCTCATCCTCGGCAAGCTCCATCTGCCCCTGGTACTGGAAGACACGCGCGCGATCGTTGTAGATGGCTGCCGCATCGGACGGGTTCAGCCGCAGCGCTGTCTGAAACTCCGCAAGAGCAGCTTCGTACTGCCCGTCACTGCGAAGCGTCGTACCGGCGATACGCCTCACATTCCAATCATTTCCGGCTGTCTGCAGCAGGTGCGCAATGCCGTGACGCGCGCTCTCCTTTTCGCCACGCGACAGCAGCATGTAGACGCGATAAAGATTCGCTTCGACCGAGCCTGGGTCGATGGCAAGCGCGCGATCCAGGGCACGCCGCGTCTCGATCAGGTGCATCTGGCCGCCCAGTCCGTGCCGCACATACTGCAAATGCGTCACGCCCAGCCCCGTCCATGCGGGGGCATAGGAAGGATCGCGCTGCGAGACACGATTAAACAGCTCCTTCGCACGATCCAGATCGTCCGCGCTGCCGCGGCGGAACATGAAGGAGTTGAGTAAGGCACGCGCCTGCAGATACTCCTCGGACAACTCCTGCTCCAGCGGCCGTGAGTCTTCCTGTTCCAGTTCTTTCGTGCGCGATGCGATGCGGACAGTCGCAGTGCCGCGCAGCACCGCGAAGATCTCCGCGCTGATCTCATTCTGAACCGCCACAAGATCGAACGAGTTCACATTGATGGATCCGCCCGCGCGTACCGACTGCGCCGGCACATCCAGCAT
>JGI2924J29684_1077879_pt1 | contig 24552 bp, 22 predicted proteins | sample BenlonsequencITS_FD_29684 | JGI IMG/M metagenome (IMG submission 29684)
GGCTGAACGAGCCATACTCTGCCGCGTCGCTGGCGGAGCTCTCCGGCGCAGCGTCCTCGACCGGCGGGCTGCTTTCGGGTGCTTGCTGCGTGAAGGTCTGGCAGCCGCCAATGAACAGCAGGGCGGCAAGTGCGGCGAGTCTTTTCATAGGGGAAATGTACGGCTGTATGCGGTCGCGGCATGATGACACAAGCCGCAGGTCAAGCCCATGGCCCCTATGGGGCGCGCGGGCCGGTTCGGTAGGCGATGGCCCTACCAATCGCATCCGACAATCGAGGGCAATGGTTGTTCTCCATCAGACGAAGTAGGAGAATCGCGGGCTCTGTTATCAATCAGCGATTCTGCATGGCTTTCCTCGCGCTTGGCATCAATCACAAGACCGCTTCGGTGGACGTCCGCGAGCGCGTAGCCTTCACGCCCGACCAGATGGTCGAGGCCTTGCGCCAACTGTGTCGCGTTACGCCGACCCGTGAGGCGGCGATCCTTTCGACTTGTAATCGCAGCGAACTTTATCTGCAACAGGATCAGGTCGAAGCGGATGCAGTCTTGGCCTGGCTGGCCAATTATCATCGCCTCAGCCTCGAAGAACTCAAGGCGTGCGCCTATGTGCATGTCGACGATCAGGCCGTACGCCACATGATGCGGGTCGCCTCGGGGCTCGATTCGCTGGTATTGGGTGAGCCGCAGATTCTTGGCCAGATGAAATCGGCCTACGCGGTGGCGCGGGAAGCCGGAAGCGTCGGTCCGCTGCTTGGCCGCCTGTTCCAGGCGACATTCAGCACCGCAAAGACCGTGCGTACCGACACCGCCATCGGAGAGAACCCGGTTTCCGTCGCGTTCGCCGCGGTCAGCCTGGCCCGACAGATCTTCAGTAATCTGCAGCGCAGTCAGGCGCTGCTGATCGGCGCAGGGGAAACCATCACGCTGGTGGCGCGACATCTGCACGAGCAGGGCGTGAAGAAGATCGTCGTTGCCAATCGCACCCTCGAACGCGCCAGCGCACTGGCGGCGGAGTTGGGTGCGCAGGCAATCCTGCTCGCCGACATCCCCGACGAGCTGCACAACAGCGACATCGTCATCAGTTCCACCGCCAGCCAGTTGCCGATCCTCGGCAAGGGCGCGGTCGAGCAGGCACTGAAGCGGCGCAAGCACAAGCCGATGTTCATGGTCGATATCGCCGTGCCGCGGGATATCGAGTCGCAGGTCGGTGAGCTGGACGACGTTTACCTGTATACCGTCGATGACCTGCACGAGGTGGTCGCGGAGAATCTCAAGAGTCGCCAGGGCGCCGCCCAGGCCGCCGAGGAGCTGGTCGCCGCCGGCACCGAAGACTTCATGCAGCGTCTGCGTGAGCTGGCGGCGGTCGACGTGCTCAAGGCCTATCGGCAGCATGCCGAGCGGATTCGCGACGACGAACTGAGCAAGGCCCAGCGCCTGCTGGCCAATGGCGCCAGTGCCGAGGATGTTCTCGCCCAGCTGGCCCGCGGGCTGACCAACAAGCTGCTGCATGCACCGAGCGTGCAGCTGAAGAAACTCTCCGCCGAGGGCCGCGTCGAGGCGCTGAGCATGGCCCAGGAACTCTTCGCCCTGCACGAGGGCACGGAAAAACCATGAAAGCTTCACTGCTCAACAAGCTGGACATCCTGCAAGACCGATTCGAAGAACTCACCGCACTGCTCGGCGATGGCGAAGTCATCAGCGATCAAACTCGCTTTCGCGCCTATTCCCGCGAATACGCGGAGGTCGAGCCGGTAATCGTTGCCTATCGCCAGCTGTGCAAGGTTCAGCAGGACCTCGAGGGCGCCCAGGCGCTGCTCAAGGACAGCGATCCGGACCTGCGCGAGATGGCCGAAGAAGAGGTCGCTGAGGCCAAGACCCAGCTCGAAACGCTGGAAGCCAATCTGCAGCGCATGTTGCTGCCCAAAGACCCCAACGACGGGCGCAACGTGTTCCTGGAAATCCGCGCCGGCACTGGCGGCGACGAGGCGGCGATCTTCGCCGGTGATCTGTTTCGCATGTATTCGCGCTATGCCGAGAAGCAGGGCTGGCGCGTCGAGATCCTCTCCGAAAGCGAGGGCGAGCACGGCGGTTACAAGGAAGTGATCTCCCGCGTCGAGGGCGACAACGTCTACGCCAAGCTCAAGTTCGAGTCGGGCGCGCACCGCGTGCAGCGCGTGCCGGAAACCGAGTCGCAGGGCCGCATCCACACCTCGGCCTGCACCGTTGCGGTGTTGCCTGAGCCGGACGAGCAAGCCGCGGTAGAAATCAATCCGGCCGAGTTGCGCATCGACACCTACCGTTCCTCCGGTGCTGGTGGTCAGCACGTCAACAAGACCGATTCGGCGATCCGCATCACCCACCTGCCGACCGGCATCGTCGTCGAGTGTCAGGAAGAGCGTTCTCAGCACAAGAACCGCGCCAAGGCCATGGCCTGGCTCGCCGCCAAGCTGCAGGATCGGCAGGACGCTGCGGCGCACAAGGAAATTTCCGAAACGCGCAAGCTGCTGGTCGGTTCCGGTGATCGCTCCGAGCGTATTCGTACCTACAACTTCCCCCAGGGCCGCGTCACCGACCATCGGGTCAACCTGACGCTGTATTCGCTCAATGAGGTGATCGCCGGCTCCGTGGAGCAGGTCATCGAACCCTTGCTGCAGGAATATCAGGCCGATCAGCTGGCCGCGCTGGGCGACTGATCCCTATCTGGCTTTACGCTGCGCCGCATTCACGAGCACCCCATGCCAACCATCGAGTCCCTGCTGCAAAGTGCCGATCTGCCGGATTCACCGAGCGCCAGGCTGGATGCCGAGTGGTTGCTCGCCGCGGCGCTGGGCAAGTCGAGCAGCTACCTGCGCACCTGGCCTGAGCGCGAGGTGCCGGTAGAGTGTGTCGAGCGCTTTGCTGCTGATCTCGCGCGGCGGCGGCAGGGGGAGCCGGTCGCCTATATCCTCGGGCGTCAGGGCTTCTGGAGCCTGGAGCTCGAAGTGGCGGCGGATACGCTGATTCCGCGGCCGGACACCGAGTTGCTTGTCGAAACTGCGCTGCAGCTGCTCCCCGCAACCTCTGCTCGGGTGCTCGATCTGGGCACCGGCACTGGCGCAATCGCGCTGGCACTGGCAGTCGAGCGGCCGAGTTGGCAGGTTTGCGGTGTGGATCGTATCGAGGCGGCTGTAGCGTTGGCCGAGCGCAATCGGCTGCGTCTTGGTCTGGGCAATGCCGCTTTTACCGTCAGTGACTGGTTCGCCGCGCTGGGCGCTGAGCGTTTCGAGATGATCGTCAGCAATCCTCCTTACATCCCGACCAGCGACCCGCATCTGCAGCAAGGTGATGTGCGGTTCGAGCCGCAGAGTGCGCTGGTGGCTGGCGCGGACGGACTGGACGACATTCGCTTGATCATCAGCCAGGCTTCGACACACCTGCAGCCCGGTGGTTGGCTGCTGCTGGAGCATGGCTACGATCAGGCCGAAGCGGTTCGCGCGCTGCTGGTTCTCCATGGTTTCGAAGATGTGCAAAGCCGGCTCGATCTGGGTGGGCATGAGCGCATCAGTCTTGGCCGCCTGCAATGAATCTGTTTTGTGAGGTGCTGGATGCTGAGTGACGAAGAACTGCTGCGCTACAGCCGGCAGATCCTGCTCAAGCAGGTCGATATCGATGGGCAGTTGCGCCTCAAGCAGAGCCGGGTGCTCATCATCGGCCTTGGTGGGCTCGGCTCGCCGGTAGCGCTGTATCTGGCCGCCGCCGGGGTTGGCGAACTGCATCTGGCTGACTTCGATACGCTTGACCTGACCAACCTGCAGCGGCAGATCGCCCACGACACCCCGTCGCTGGGCCTGCACAAGGTCGATTCGGCCATGGCCCGGCTGCGAGCGCTCAACCCGCATGTGCGTCTGATTCCTCACCGCAGCGGACTGGATGCCGACTCGCTGGATGCGGCGATCGCCCGAGTCGATCTGGTACTCGATTGCACGGACAACTTCGGCATTCGCGAGGCGGTCAATGCTGCCTGCGTGAAGGCCAGGAAGCCGCTGGTAAGCGGCGCGGCGATCCGCCTGGAGGGACAGCTGTCGGTATTCGATCCGCGCATCGAAACCAGCCCGTGCTATCACTGCCTGTACGGACACGGCAGCGAAGCCGAACTTACCTGTAGCGAGGCCGGCGTGATCGGCCCATTGGTGGGAATGGTTGGCAGTCTGCAGGCGCTGGAGGCGCTCAAATTGCTTGCCGGTTTCGGCGAGCCGCTGGTTGGCCGGCTGCTCTTGATCGATGCGCTAAGCAGCCGATTCCGCGAACTGCGCGTCAAGCGGGACCCACATTGCGCGGTGTGTGGTCGTGGCTGACTGTAACGCACCCGTCGGCGTATTCGATTCTGGCGTGGGTGGGCTCTCCGTGCTGCGTGAGATCCGCCAGCGCCTTCCGCATGAATCGCTGCTCTACCTAGCTGATAGTGCGCATGTGCCATATGGCGAAAAGAGTCCCGAGTACATCCGGGAACGCTGCCGCGTCATCACGGCCTTTCTTGTCGAGCAGGGCGCGAAGGCGCTGGTGGTGGCGTGCAATACCGCAACCGCCGCGGGGGTTGCCGAGCTGCGCCAGTGTTATCCGCTGATGCCGATCATCGCCATGGAACCGGCTGTCAAACCAGCCGCCCAGGCCACGCGCAGCGGTGTGGTCGGCGTGCTTGCCACAACCGGGACGCTGAAGAGCGCGCGGTTCGCCGCATTGCTCGACCGCTTCGCCGCCGATGTGCGTGTCATCACCCAACCCTGTCCCGGCCTGGTCGAGCGCATCGAGGCAGGCGATCTGGACAGCGCCGAAACCCGCGCCATGCTGCTCGGCTGGGTCGAGCCGCTACTGGCGCAGGGATGCGACACGCTGATCCTGGGCTGCACGCATTACCCATTCGTTCGCCCGTTATTGACGCAATTGCTGCCAGCTGACGTCCGTCTTATTGATACCGGAGCTGCTGTCGCGCGGCACTTGAAAGAGATGCTGGCGGAGCGCCATCTGCTAGCCGGCGGAGCAGCCACGCAGCGTTTCTATAGCAGCGGCGATCCGCAGCGAATGGCCCGGGTGCTGCCTATACTTTGGGGGGAAAACGCCGGGGTCGAGTTCTTTCCCGGCTAGGAACTCCCAGCGCAGCGGGGTTTCTCAACTGATGCTGGCAATAAACAACCAAACAAACGCAGTGTTTTTTATAAGGATGTTCCCATGAAAAAACTGTTTTCCCTGGCTGCAGTGGCGGCGCTTTCGGTGGGGCAGATGGCGGCTGCCCACGCGGTGGATTTCACCGTTGCAGTTGGTCAGACCGACGAGTCGACCATGACCTATCGGCTGGGTGCGCAATTCGACTTCAACAAGAGCTGGTTCCAGACGAGCGTGGGTCGGCTGACTGGTTACTGGGATGCCGGTTACACCTACTGGGAAGGCGACGAGTCGTCGAGCAATCACAGCATTTCGCTGGCTCCGGTATTCGTCTATGAGTTCGCGGGTGAGTCGGTCAAGCCGTATGTCGAGGCAGGCATCGGCGTCGCGGCGTTCGAGAATACCGAAGTTGAAGGTAACCACCTGGGGTCGTCATTCCAGTTCGAGGACCGGATTGGTGCTGGCCTGCGTTTCGCCGGCGGCCATGAAGTCGGAGTGCGTGCGATCCACTACTCCAATGCCGGCATCAAGAAGCCGAACGATGGGGTCGAAAGCTACGCCCTGCATTATCGGATGGCGTTCTAAGCGAGACCGCTTCAGTGCTGCAGGGCTCTTCGCGAGTCCTGTGGTTCCCTCCAGATGTCAGCCGTAAGCCGTGGCGCTGCCCTTGCGCTCTTCGTGGCAATCTTCCGAGCCGAGTTCGAACTCTCTGCAGATCAAGGGGCGATTGTCATAGATCGTGCAGCGCATGCTGTCCCGATCCAGTGCGGCGCACCAGCCATCCTCCAGGCGCAGCATGACTTCGCCGCCCCAGCTGTCGGTATCGATAAAGCGTTGAGGGACGCCGGTATCGCTGAGCAGCAACACTTCGAGTCGACAGCAGCACGCCGCGCAGGTAGCGCAGCTTACCGAGGTGTCTTCAAGTTGCTGGTGGGGGATAGTCGAGTCGTTCATTGCGCCAGTCTAGTCGATACGTCCAGCCGGGCGCGCGCCAGATGGCGAGTGGCGGCACCAGCGCTGGCCGGTGCCGCATCTATTCACGGTTCTTCGTTCAGCTGCTTGTTGCGCCAGCCTTCACCGCCCGGGAGCAGCAGGTTGAGCAGCAGGGCGATGATGGCGCACAGCGAAATGCCGGAGAGGGTGAACTCACCGTAGCCGATGGCCATGCCGCCGATGCCGAACACCAGCGTCACCGAGACGATGATCAGATTGCGTGCCTCGGAGAGATCGACCTGATGGCGAATCAGCGTGCTCAGGCCGACCACGGCGATGGAGCCGAACAGCAGGCAGAGGATGCCGCCCATCACCGGTACCGGGATGCTGAGAAGGCCAGCGCCGAATTTGCCGATGAACGCCAGAGCGATGGCGAACACCGCAGCCCAGGTCATGATCTTCGGGTTGTAGTTCTTGGTCAGCATCACCGCGCCGGTCACCTCGGCGTAGGTCGTGTTAGGCGGGCCGCCGAACAGTCCTGCCGCGGAAGTGGCTACCCCGTCGCCCAGCAGTGTGCGGTGCAGGCCGGGTTTCTTGACGTAGTTGTTACCGGTCACGCTGCCGATGGCCACCACGCCGCCGATATGCTCGATGGCTGGTGCCAGGGCGACCGGGACCATGAACAGGATGGCGCCGATGTTGAATTCGGGGGCGACGAAATTAGGCATGGCCAGCCAGGGCGCTGCGGCGATTCCGCTGGTATCGACTACGCCGAAGGCGAAGGACAGCCCGTAGCCGACTGCCACGCCAGCGAGGATCGGCACCAGGCGGAACAGCCCCTTGCCCAGCACGGCTACCAGCAAGGTAGTGACCAGAGCCGGCATCGAAATGAGCATCGCCGTCTGGTATGGAATCAGCTGTGCGCTGCCGTCACCAGCCTTGCCCATGGCCATGTTCACGGCCACAGGCGACAGCGCCAGGCCGATGGAAATGATCACTGGCGCGATCACCACCGGCGGCAGCAGGCGATCGATGAAGCCCGGCCCCTTCAGCCGAACAGCGAAGCCGAGCAGCATGTAGACAAGACCCGCGGCGACCACGCCGCCCATGACTGCCGGCAGGCCAAACTCGCCCTTCGCGGCGATGATCGGCGCGATGAAGGCAAAGCTTGATGCCAGGAAGACCGGCACCTGGCGCCGTGTAATCACCTGAAACAGCAGTGTTCCAAGGCCGGCGGTGAATAGGGCCACATTGGGGTCCATGCCGGTAATCAGCGGCATCAGCACCAACGCGCCGAAGGCGACGAATAGCATCTGTGCGCCGGCCAGTACCTGCCGGCCAAGCGGCTCGTCGGTATGCGACATGCTCAGATGTCCTTCTGCTTGGTGCCGAAGATCTTGTCGCCGGCATCGCCCAGGCCAGGGACGATGTAGCCGTGCTCGTCGAGGCGCTCATCGACGGACGCGGTGAATATCAGCACGTCAGGATGCGCTTTTTCCACGGCGGCGATGCCTTCCGGCGCTGCGACCAGTACCAGCGCACGAATCTCCTTGCAGCCGGCCTTTTTCAACATATCGATCGTGGCGACCATCGAGCCGCCGGTAGCCAGCATCGGGTCGATGATGATTGCCAGGCGCTGTTCGATTTCCGGAACCAGCTTCTCCAGGTAGGTCTGCGCCTGCAGCGTTTCCTCGTTACGGGCGATGCCGACCGCGCTGACCTTGGCGCCTGGAATCAGGCTGAGCACGCCGTCGAGCATGCCGATGCCAGCACGCAGGATGGGCACGACGGTGATCTTCTTGCCGGAGATTTTCTCGACCTGCACCGGGCCGCACCAGCCGTCGATGCTGTAGTGTTCCAGCGGCAGATCAGAAGTTGCCTCATAAGTGAGGATCGAGCCCACTTCCTGAGCCAGTTCGCGGAAGTTCTTGGTACTGATATCGGCGCGGCGCATGAGGCCGAGCTTGTGGCGGATCAGCGGGTGGCGGATCTCTCGAATGGGCATTGTGGGCTCCGGCGGGCAAATAAACCGGGTTAGATTAAAGCATCGCCGAGTCAGCGGCTATTCGCGCGTCATCCAGCCGCCAGGCTTGCTGCGCACGGCGCGGGTGGGTATCTTCCACGCCCTTTCGCGGACGGCTGAAAATCGGCTGTTCGGTCAGGTTTTTCGCTGTTCAGGTACGGCGATTCAACCGCTTGAGCTGCCGGAGCCATCTGGCGCTCTAACACTCATCATTCTGAGGGGAATCGCATCATGTCCGTCGATCTCGCGCATATCCGCCAAGTCATGGCCGAGGCAGACTGCCTGTACACCGAAGAGCAAGTAGAAGCCGCGATCACCAGCGTCGCGGAAACCATCAACGCAAAGCTGGCGGATCGCAATCCGGTGGTTTTCTGCGTCATGAACGGCGGCCTGATTTTTTCCGGCAAGCTGGTGCCGAAGCTGAACTTCCCATTGGAACTGTCGTACCTGCATGCGACCCGTTACCGCAACGAAACCAGCGGTGGCGAGCTGTTCTGGAAAGCCAAGCCGGAGATTTCATTCATCGATCGCGACGTGCTGATCATCGACGACATCCTGGACGAGGGACACACGTTGGGCGCGATCATCGATTTCTGCCGCCACGCCGGGGCGTCCGCAGTGCATACCGCAGTGCTTATCGACAAGGATCACCAGCGCAAGGCGCGCCCCGATCTGAAGGCTGATTACGTTGGCCTGAGCTGCATCGATCGCTACATTTTCGGCTACGGCATGGATTACAAGGGCTACTGGCGTAACGCACCGGGCATCTACGCGGTGAAAGGGCTGTAAACGGGAGTGCCTAGCATGGCTCGCTCGTCGGGCCATGCACCCCCTTCAAAATGCGCCCGCTTCGCTGTGACGCAACGTCGCAGTTTGTGGGGCTGGTCCGGCTCCCAAGGGGCTTTGATCGACTGATCCTTGCTCCAGGTTGCGGTTGTAACCGCCCGCGCCCGTCTCGCCTGTTTCCTTTCGTCTCATCGTTCCTTTGCGGTAACGCTCTCTGCGCGCCACCTCTTAGGCGCGAGGCGAATCCGTGGATGCGATTGGCGTCGTTGTTGCGCAACGCCGGACGCCGCATTCGGCTGATTTCGCAAGCCTTATCGCTCGCGTGAATTGCACTTTAGGATAACTGGCCGACAAATCTTCAAGTCCGGGGTGCCGAAGGCTCTGCGACGGGCTTTGCGGCCTTGGCAATCACGGCTAAGCTCTGGAAGTCCTTAATGCGCATGGCCTAGGCGAATCACGCTGAAAGCCACTGCTGGAAAGGCTATTAACACTAAAGGATTACAAGCTAAATCAAACCTTAGTGCGCTTAACCCTCCCTCGACGTCTGGGTAGGGTTGACGCACTTCGAACCAACCAGGAGCGCCTCATGACAAAAACAACAAGGCAAGGAATCTTCCAGCCGAAGTCTCTAGCTCTCGCCGTCGCGCTGAGCATCGCTGCCCCGGCATACGCTGTGAACTTCAATATCGGCGAGATCGAAGGGCAATTCGACTCGTCCATGTCCATCGGTGCCAGCTGGTCGACTACCGATCGGGATATGGATCTGGTGGGGATCAATAACGGTGGGACTGGCTTTACTCAGACGGGGGATGACGGGCGTCTGAACTTCAAGAAAGGTGAGACCTTTTCGAAAATCTTTAAAGGCGTGCATGATCTCGAGCTCCGCTATCGCGATAGCGGTGCCTTTATTCGTGGCAAGTATTGGTACGACTTCGAGCTGAAGGACGAGAGCCGCCTGTTCAAGGACATCAGCGACAGCAATCGTAAGGAGGCCGCTCAGTCCTCTGGCGCACAAATCCTGGATGCTTTCGTTTATCACAACTATGCGCTTGGCGATCTGCCTGGCACCGTTCGCGTCGGTCGGCAGGTTGTTAGCTGGGGTGAGAGTACGTTCATTGGCAACAGCATCAATTCTATCAATCCGCTAGATGCTGCTGCATTCCGCAGGCCGGGCGCCGAAATCAAGGAAGGTCTGATCCCGGTCAATATGTTTTATGTCTCGCAGAGTCTGACCGACCGCCTGAGCATGGAGGCGTTCTACCAGATCGAGTGGGACCAGACCATTGCCGATAATTGCGGCACTTTCTTCGCTGTAGATGTGGTTCAGGATGGTTGTGATACCAATTACCACGTGGGCAATCCGGCGATCGCTCCACTTCAACCCGTCGCCGCTGCGTTCGGGCAGGGGTTCGAAGTTACTCCTGAAGGGGTGATCTTGCCGCGAGCTGGCGACCGTGATGCACGTGATTCGGGCCAGTACGGGCTTGCGTTGCGCTGGCTTGGCGATGCCACCGAGTACGGTGCGTATTTTATGAATTACCACAGTCGGACGCCAAACGTCAGTACGCAGACCGCTGGATTGGCAACTGCCGCTCAACTGGGGAATATCATCGGTACCGCCGAATCGATTGCGCCGGGCTCCGGTGCTGGGCTGGCATCGAGCGTCATGCTTGGCAATGGTAGCTACTACCTTGAGTACCCAGAAGATATCCAGCTCTATGGGCTTAGCTTCTCTACGACTCTACCTACAGGTACCGCGTGGTCGGGCGAAATTAGCTATCGTCCCAATGCGCCTGTACAGCTCAACACTCAAGATGTCACAAGAGCGCTGCTAAACCCCATTGCTCCCGGCACTTCGCCCATCGAGAGCTCCTTTGGAGCAGAGAACCGCGGCTACAACCGTAAAGAGATCACCCAGATTCAGACCACCTTTACGCACTTCTTTGACCAGGTGCTGGGTGCCGGCCGTGTCACCGTCGTCGGTGAAATCGGATACGCCCACGTCGGCGGTCTGGAAAGTACCAGTGAACTTCGCTACGGGCGCGACGCTATATACGGGTCGGTGGACGATCCTACCGCTTTGGCCCGATACGGCCGCCACGGCTTCGTAACCGCCAACTCTTGGGGCTACCGCCTGCGTACTATTGCGGACTACAACAACGTCTTCGCTGGTATCAACCTCAAGCCGAACCTGTCGTTCTCCCACGACGTCGATGGCTATGGCCCGAATGGCTTGTTCAACGAAGGCTCCAAGGCCGTCAGCATTGGTCTGGACGCCGAGTACCAGAACACCTACACCGCCAGCCTGTCCTACACCGACTTCTTCGGCGGCGATTACAACACACTGGTTGATCGCGACTTCCTCGCGTTCAGCGTCGGCGTGAACTTCTAAGGAGATCAGCCTTGCGTCCGACCGGCGAGGAAGCGTCGGTCGGGCGATAGCGGTAGGCATGGCCTCCGGCCGTATAACAAGATCAAGAGGAACTGGAATCGTATGAAAACAACAAGAAAGCTATTCAGTGTCTTGGCCTTCTCTCTGCTTGCGAGCAGCGTGATGGCTGCCGTTTCCCCTGAGGAAGCGGCCAAGCTTGGTACCTCGCTGACACCGCTGGGTGCGGAAAAGGCTGGTAACGCCGACGGCAGCATCCCCGAGTGGACTGGCGGTCTCAAGACCGACGCGGCTCCGCTGAAGAATGGGCATCTGACCAATCCCTTCAAGGACGAGCAGCCCAAGTTCGTCATCACTGCGCAGAACGCCGAGCAATACAAGGACAAGCTGACTGCCGGGCAGCTGGCGATGTTCAAGCGCTATCCGGAAACCTACAAGATTCGCGTATTCCCCACTCACCGGTCGGTTGCCGTGCCGGATGAGATCTACCAGGCTGCCAAGAAGAGCGCCGTGAATACCGAACTCGTCGAAGGCGGGAACGGTATCGCCAACTTCACCGACAGCCGCTACTACGCATTCCCGATCCCGAAAAACGGGCTGGAAGTGGTGTGGAACCACATCACCCGTTATCGCGGCGGAAACGTGCGACGCAATATCGTCCAGGCTACTCCGCAAACCAACGGTAGCTACACCATGGTCCATTTCGAGGATGAGGTGGCGTTCCCGCTGGGCATGACCGATCTGGACCCTGAGCGCGCCAAGAACGCGCTGCTGTTCTTCAAGCAGCGTGTGACCGCCCCGTCCCGCCTGGCGGGTAACGTGCTGCTGGTGCACGACTCGCTGGATCAGGTGAAGGATCCACGTCAGGCCTGGATCTACAACGCTGGTCAGCGTCGTGTTCGCCGCGCACCGCAGGTCGCCTATGACGGTCCGGGTACCGCTTCGGACGGCATGCGCACCACCGATAACTTCGACATGTTCAGCGGCGCGCCGGATCGCTATGACTGGAAGCTGGTTGGCAAGAAGGAGCTGTTCATCCCCTATAACAGCTATGAAATCGCATCCAGCGATCTGAAGTACAAGGACGTCATCAAGGCCGGCCACGTCAATCAGGATCTGGCACGTTACGAGCTTCACCGCGTCTGGGAGATCGAAGCCACGCTCAAGAGCGGTGAGCGCAACATCTACGCCAAGCGTCGCTTCTTCGTCGATGAGGACAGCTGGACCATTGTCCAGTCGGAGCTGTATGACGGTCGTGGCCAGCTCTGGCGTGTCGGTGAGGCTCACTCGCTGCAGTACTACCAGCACAAGGTGCCGGCTTATGCCTTCGAGGCGCTCTACGACATCATTTCCGGCCGCTATATTGCGATCGGTATGAGCAATGAAGAGAAACCTCATGAGTACGGCTACCGCGCATCCGCCCGTGACTTCACGCCGGCGGCGTTGCGCAACGCCGGGGTGCGCTGATTTAGCAACATTTAGCGGGTGAATAAGGCGGCCATATTGGCCGCCTTTTTTTTTACTGCGAACCGGTGGATGATAATTTCTTTTCCTAGCCTGAAGGCAGGCCAGCATTGCGTTACTGGAGTGCCTTGCCAACCATACGCCCGACGCCTACGGCAACGAAGGCATTGGGACTTGGGGGCCACTATCCAAGCGCAATCCCTGGCATGCATCGCGCTGTGTTTCAATGGACTGATTAGAACAAGAGAACCGTTGCCATGTCCGTACGCTTCATTCCTGATGCGCTCAGCACAGAGGCCAACGCCGCGGAGCACCATGCATTGATTCCACGGCTGCCTCCGCTGCATGTCGGGAGGCCAAGACTGGTTCAGGCTTTGCTCGACACGGATTGCCGACTGCGCCTGATCTGCGCGCCGGCAGGGTTCGGTAAATCTGTGCTGATGAGCGAATGCGCCCGATTGGTGCCGCCCGGTACATGCTTGGTGTGGCTGGATCTAGGCGGCCGCATGTGCACGGTTCATGCGCTTTACGAGCAGTTGTGCACCGCGCTGGGTGAACCGGCTTGCAAAGAGACGGGTACCGAGAGCGACATGCTCACGTTGTTGCGAGGTGTCGGTCAGCCGTTGTGGATCATGCTCGATGATTATCCGCGCGATGATTGCCCCGAACTGGACGCCTGTCTCGACATGCTATTGGACATGGGGCCGGCACCAGTCAGCTGGTGGGTTTCCAGTCGTCGCCAGCCGGCGTGGAAGTTGCCACGGCTGTTGCTGCAAGGGCATCTGTTTGAACTGGAGGCCGAGGCGCTGGCATTCACCGCCGAAGAACTCGACCAGATACTCAGGGTGCATCGGCTTACATTATCGCCCGAGAGTTTTCAGCAGTTGCAGCGCGGCATGGAAGGGTGGCCTGCTGGCGTCTGCCTGATGTTGCTGAACGCTGATGAGCAGGCCTTGCGCGAACGGCTCGTTGCCGGAACCCCCCTGCTTCGTGATTATGTTCAGCGTGAAGTGATGGCTGGGCTGACTGACGAGGTGCGCCGTGCTTTGCTGGCATTGGCGCGAATGCCTCGTTTCTCTGCAGCGCTTTGCGATCATGTACTTGACGGCATCGGTCGCGAGATTGTCGATGTTCTCAAGACCCGTCAGTTGTTTATCCGGCAGATCGATAATTGTGGCGAGTGGTTTCGGTTGTGGAAGCCGCTCGCGCAGATGTTGCAGCGCTCCGGTGAAAACACCGTGCCGACTCAGGTACACCTGCGCGCCTGCCAGTGGTTCGCCAGTCGCGGCGAAATGCGCGAAGCGGTGGAGCACGCGCTGTGGGCGGGGCAGCCGGAAGTGGCAGCGAACTATCTGCAGCGTTACGGGCAGGAACAGCTGCTGATCGGGGACAACGTGTCCCGTTTCTTGAAATGGCGAAGCGAGCTGCCTCAGGACCTGTTTGCCAGTACTACGCGTCTGATCGTCTTGCAGGGCTGGGCGCTGATCATTTCGGCGCGTCTCGATGAAGTGGATGACTGTCTGGCTGAGCTGGCGAAGTTCTTCCCGCAGCCTGATGCGCGCCGGCAGGCGCAGCTGCTGGCGCAATGGCAGGCGCTTCGCGGCTTCCTTGCCCGGTTGCGGGGCGAGCCCGAGGCGCGGCAGAACTGCCTGCAGGCGCTTGAGGTGCTATCCGACCATGCGTGGGCACAACGTGTGTTGTGCTATCAGGTTCTGACGCAACAGGCGATGGCTGAGGGTGAGCTGGAGCTTGCTCAGCAGTACAACAGCGAAGGAATGAAGCTCGCGCGGCTAAAGGGCAGCGTGCTTTATGAAGTGATGCTCAGCGTCGATCGCATTCAGTTGCTGGAGTTGACTGGTGAGTTCGAGCGCGCGGTGGGGGTGCTGAATGAGGCGCTGCAGGCACTGCGCGAGTCCGTTCGGCATAGCCCACTTATTGGGCGGCTGCAGCTGCTGCAAGGGCATCTGCTGGCTTATCAAGGTCTGGATGAGCCGGCGCAGGAGGCCTATCAGCTCGGTAAGGCCGAGACTGAAACCTGCGGCGACTCCTATTGTTTCTTTGGCTACGTCGGGCTTGCCGAGCTTGCCGCACGTAACCATGAGTTCGCCTGTGCCTACCATTGGTTGCGTGATGCTGAGCGCCTGTCGCAATGGCGGCATGTGCCGGAGGCGCGCTTCCGCGGCATCCTGCCGCTGATAAATGGTGTGGCCTGGTTGCACCAGGGGGAGCTGCGCAAAGCGCGCAGCGCACTGTGTCAGGTACTGGAACTGTATGAGGGGCAGGGCTACCTGTCGCCGTCCGGCTTTTATGAGCTGCTACCAAGGGTCCGACGTTATCTCGCCGTGATCGATGTGCTTGATGGACAGCCAGCAAGAGCTATCGCCGCGCTCCGCGAACAGGTCGAACAGAATCTGCAGGCCCAGCGCCTGGGGCTGGCATGTGAGTGCCGTTTCAGCCTGGCGGAGGCGTTACACGCCGATGGCCAGGCGGTCGAGGCGGAGTTGGAAGTGCGTCTGGCGCTCGGCGAGGCTGCACGGCAGCATCTGGTAAAACCCTTGTATGAGCTGCACCACCGTCAGCCGCAATGGCTGGCAGCCATGCTTCCCGCGCTGAGGGGCGAGTCGCTACGGCAGCGGCTGCTGAGATACGAGCGCGAGCCTGAGGTGGTGTTGCCTGCGCCGGATGAAACGGTGCTGAGCAATCGCGAACTGACGGTCTTGCGCCTGATCGCTCAGGGCTGTTCGAACCAGGAGATTGCCGAGCAACTGTTCATATCTCTGCATACCGTGAAAACGCACGCGCGCAGGATCAACACTAAGCTCGGGGTGGCCCGTCGCACTCAGGCAGTGGCGAAGGCGAAGGCGCTTGCGTGGTTGTGAGCGACGCTTAACTGGCGGGAGCCATTTCTCGCTGCACCTGGCGTAAAACGGGCCAGGCACAGCGATGCGCTACTGGTCTTGCGACCGGCAGGCGAAAGTCGAGTTCTTGTTGTTGTTTTTTGATGGGCTTGGGGGTGAATGGCGGCAACCTGCAGGCAGTCAGGTCGATGGCATTACACAGGGGACGGGTGGAAACCTCCGCGCGCCATTCTCGGCATCTGGTCGCCGCGTTCGATGGCAAGGCTGACCTGCAGGCTGGTGATCAGGCGCTGCAGCTGTTGTTGGTCGCGCCACTGGTCGGCACTGATATAGCGTTTTACCGCAACGCCTTCTGCGCCGGTGAGGGTCAACAGAATGCTGCCATCCGGCTTCTCGATGCTGAAGTTGACGTTATAGCGGGGACGAAACACATCGCTGATCTTCTGAAATGGACTCGTCATTGCCTGATACCTGTTTGAGGGGTTGCCAGCAATGGACCCGACGAGACAGTGACAAGTTTCCCAAGCGCAACGTTCCAGGCTGCCCAGAAACGTCGCAGGTGATCTGCTATCTGCGCATCATGCCCGCGCAGTCAGTTCAGCGAGCGCTTCAGGACTGCTCTTGAAAGCCTTGGCGAACACCTCGCGGTGCCTGGCCATATAGATCCCGATATCTTCGGCCTGTTTTTCGCTGAGTGATGGGGAAGCTTGCTGCAGAGCGGCGGCCAGGGCTTCCGCCAGCTCCAGCATCTTGTCATGACGATCGGCTTCGGCTTTATCCATGAACAAGCGCTCCAGGTCCCGACTACTGCGGTACACCACTTCGACGGCCATTTACCACCTCGGTCATTGGCAGATTAATACTGTTTATTTGTACAGCATAAGCGGGCGGAGCGAAGATTGATAGTGGGCGATTTTATAAAGCCGAAGGATCAGTTCGTGAAATGTCCCTGCAAGCGTTCGGCGTGGAACTCCAGCGTGGCTGCACGATAGCCGCTACGCAGCAGCGGTAACGGCAGGCAGGATTCCCAGCTGGCTCCGGGCTGCAAGTCGCCGGGTCCCTGATATGTTGGAGCATCATAGGCGCGTCGGGCCAAATTAGTGCGTGAGCCGGGCGAGTAGGCCGCCACTTCCCACTGCAGGCTTTGCAGTTTCTTGCCGGTGTGGTTGTGCAGCCGCACATGCAGCGGCTGTGCCGCCGGGCAGCGTTGGGGATCGTGAATTAGTTGAAGCTCGATGCGGGCGAGTAGTTGCTCTTCCCTGTGTTCTTGCCAGAGCACCCAGCCTGCCACCAGCGCAAGGCCAAGTACGGCTCCCAGCGAAATGGGCACTGCTCTGAGCGGGTAGCGAATCAGCAATACCAGCCAAGTCAGAATGAGCAGGGCCCCAATCAGCATGGTCGGGTACCGCTGGACAGGTGGCTAAACAGCATGGCAGTCCTCCTTTGCGACGCAATCCATGCTACCCCGTGCGGGTGGCCTCTGCGCAACGATGCGGCAAGCATTTGTAGCAGGATGTCAGCCTTCCGTTTTGCCTCGACTGGCCAGGCGTTCCAGTGCGGCCCGCAACTTGGGATCCCGGATGCCATCGGCTGCGGTCTGGATGCTGTTGGCTGCACTGCTCGAAAGCGGTTGCGTGCGAGCCGGGGTATGTCTTGCGGGCGGTGGAGGTTGCACCTTGAACTGAATGCGGGTCAGCCCGGCAAACGCTTCGAGCACCTCGAGTTGGCGCTGCAGTCGCCTTTGCTGGTAGCGCAGCCGCGTGGCCCAATGGCCATCGGTGACAATCAGCAGCAGGCACCCTTCGCGCCAGGACGCCACGCGGCAATGCTCACGCGCCGCAGGCTGCAGCTGGCTTTCCAGCAGCTGTTGCAGGCGGTCGAGGCGAAGGGCTTCTCCGAACAGGGCTCGGAGCGGCTTCGCTTCACGCAGCAGAGTGGCCGGAGCTCGGGCCGGCGACGGGCGGAAGGCCATGATGGTCCGTAGAGCAGAGGCTGAAGGGGCCATGGTAGCAGAAGCCCATAGTTGACCCCGTCCTCGTTGGCGTTGCGCTGAGCTTTTTCAGGCTGAGAAAGCGCGTCTGCCAAAGCCGTTATGGTTGATCAAAGCAACCGGGTGGTCGCGTCCAGGCGCAGCTGCTGCGTCGCTGCGCTGCGCAGTCAGGCACCTTTCCTCAGTGTCGTTTCCGAGTAGAATGGCCCCTTTGCACGCAGCCGTGACCCCGCGGGCGTGCCTCCATCCCCAGCATGGAAGTCTTTGTCGATATGTTTGCGCCTTTATTGAAGAAACTCTTTGGAAGCAAGAATGAGCGTGAGGTCAAACGCATGCTCAAGGCGGTTCAGTCCGTCAATGCACTCGAAGAGCAGATGCTGTCGCTCTCCGACGAGCAACTGCGCAGCAAGACCGAAGAGTTCAAGGCCCGTCTCGAGAAAGGCGAAACCCTCGATCAGATCCTCCCCGAAGCATTCTCGGTCTGTCGTGAAGCCGGCAAGCGCGTGATGGGCATGCGTCACTTCGATGTGCAGCTCATTGGTGGCATGACCCTGCACGAAGGCCGTATCGCTGAGATGCGCACCGGTGAAGGCAAGACGCTGGTAGCTACCCTGGCGGTGTACCTCAACGCTCTGGCTGGCAAGGGTGTGCACGTGGTCACGGTCAACGACTACCTGGCCCGCCGCGACGCCAACTGGATGCGCCCGCTGTATGAATTCCTCGGCTTGTCGGTCGGTATCGTCACCCCGTTCCAGCCGCCGGAAGAGAAGCGCGCTGCCTACGCTGCCGACATCACCTACGGCACCAACAACGAGTTCGGCTTTGATTACCTGCGCGACAACATGGCGTTCAGCCTGCAGGAAAAGAACCAGCGTGAACTCAACTTCGCGGTCATCGACGAAGTCGACTCCATCCTGATCGACGAAGCGCGCACGCCGCTGATCATCTCCGGTCAGGCTGAGGACAGTTCCAAGCTGTACCAGCAGATCAATCAGCTCATTCCACGGCTTACCCAGCACATCGAGGAAGAAGAGGGCGTCGTTACTCAGGAAGGACATTTCTCCATCGACGAGAAGACCCGTCAGGTCGAGCTGAACGAGGCGGGCCATCAGTACATCGAAGAGTTGCTGACCCAGGCCGGTTTGCTGGCCGAGGGCGAGAGTCTCTATTCCGCGCACAACCTCGGTCTGCTGACTCATGTGTACGCTGGCCTGCGTGCGCACAAGCTGTTCCACCGCAACGTCGAATACATCGTGCAGAACAATCAGGTGCTGCTGATCGACGAACATACCGGTCGTACCATGCCGGGCCGTCGTCTTTCCGAAGGCCTGCACCAGGCCATCGAAGCAAAGGAAGGCCTGCAGATTCAGCCGGAGAGCCAGACCCTGGCCTCTACCACGTTCCAGAACTACTTCCGCCTGTACAAGAAACTCTCCGGCATGACGGGTACTGCGGACACCGAAGCGTTCGAGTTCCAGCAGATCTACAACCTGCCGGTGGTGGTCATTCCGACCAACCGCCCGCTGGCGCGCAAGGACTTCAACGACCTGGTCTATCTGACCCAGGAAGAGAAGTTTGCTGCGATCATTGCCGACATCAAGGAGTGCCGCGAGCAAGGGCGTCCGGTGCTGGTAGGTACGGCCACGATCGAGTCGTCCGAGTACGTGTCGCGCCTGCTGGAAAAGGAAGGTTTCGAGCACAAGGTGCTCAACGCCAAGCACCACGACAAGGAAGCCGAAATCATTGCCCAGGCGGGCCGTCCCGGTGCCGTGACCATCGCCACCAACATGGCCGGTCGTGGTACTGACATCCTGTTGGGCGGCAACTGGGAAGTGGAAGTCGCAGCCCTGGAAAACCCGACCGAAGAGCAGGTTGCGCAGATCAAGGCGGATTGGCAAAAGCGTCACCAGCAGGTGCTCGAAGCGGGCGGCCTGCACGTGATCGCCTCCGAGCGTCATGAATCCCGTCGTATCGACAACCAGTTGCGCGGTCGTGCCGGTCGTCAGGGCGATCCGGGTTCGAGCCGTTTCTATCTGTCGCTGGAAGACAGCCTGATGCGCATCTTCGCCTCCGACCGGGTGAAGAACTTCATGAAGGCGCTGGGCATGGAATCCGGCGAGGCCATCGAACACCGCATGGTTACCAATGCCATCGAAAAGGCACAGCGCAAGGTCGAAGGCCGCAACTTCGACATGCGCAAGCAGCTTCTCGAGTACGACGACGTGGCCAACGAGCAGCGCAAGGTGATCTATCACATGCGCAACAGCCTGCTGGCCGCCGATGAAATCGGCCAGACCATCGCCGAATTCCGCCAGGAAGCGCTGGATGCCGCGATCAGCGCGCACATCCCGCCGCAGTCGCTGCCGGAGCAGTGGGATATCCCGGGGCTGGAAGCGGTGCTCTACAGCGATTTCGGTACGCGTCTGCCGGTCCAGCAGTGGCTCGACGAGGACGAGAAGCTCTACGAAGAAACCCTGCGCGAGCGGATTCTCGAAGCGCTGCTGGCGGCCTACAACGAGAAGGAAGACCTGGCTGGCGTCGAGGCGCTGCGTTCCTTCGAGAAGCAGATCGTGCTGCGTGTGCTGGATGATCTGTGGAAAGACCACCTGTCGACCATGGATCACCTGCGTCACGGCATTCACCTGCGCGGCTACGCGCAGAAGAACCCGAAGCAGGAGTACAAGCGCGAGTCCTTTACGCTGTTCCAGGACCTCCTCGAATCGATCAAGCGTGACAGCATTCGCGTGCTGTCCCACGTTCAGGTGCGTCGCGAAGATCCGGCCGAAGAGGAAGCCCGTCTGCGCCGCGAAGCCGAAGAGCTGGCCAAACGCATGCAATTCCAGCACGCCGAGGTCTCCGCGCTGGATCAGCCGGAGGAGGAGCCCGAGGTCGAAGGTCAGGCCGACGTCGCCGCGACTCCGGTGCGCACCGAGCCAAAGATCGGCCGCAACGAGCCTTGCCCATGCGGATCGGGCAAGAAGTACAAGCATTGCCACGGGCAGGTTCAGTAAGTCCGACCTCGCCTGATGATTCCGCGCCGCGACCGGCTTCTGCCGCTCGCGGCGTTTTTGTCGCAATCTCTTTTCTCGGCCTGTTGGCCTTTTATTGTCTGAAGGAGCGCATCCATGGCTGTCGGTCTTGGTCCTTTACCCACGCTGCACCCGGTACCCGGTTTCGAACTCGGCATTGCTTCGGCGGGCATCAAGCGACCGGGCCGCAAGGATGTGGTGATCATGCGTTGTGCCGAGGGCTCGCGCGTCGCAGGGGTTACCACCACCAATGCCTTCTGCGCCGCCCCGGTCATCGTGACCCGCGAGCGCATGCACGGGCCGGTGCGTTACCTGCTGACCAACACCGGTAATGCCAATGCCGGAACCGGGCCGCAAGGTCTGGCTGATGCGCGGCATACCTGCGCGGCCCTTGCTGCCATTACCGGCGTCGACGAGACCGCCGTGCTGCCTTTCTCGACTGGGGTGATCGGCGAGCCGCTACCGGTACAGAAGATCGAAGCGGCGCTGCAGGCTGCACTCGATGATCTGTCGCCGGACCACTGGGCCGAGGCCGCGACCGGCATCATGACCACCGATACGCTGCCCAAGGGTGCCAGTCGGCAGTTCCAGCACGATGGCGTGACGGTGACTGTCACCGGCATCAGCAAGGGTGCGGGCATGATCCGCCCGAACATGGCGACCATGCTCGGTTACATCGCCACCGACGCCAAGGTTGCCGGCAGCGTGCTGCAGGATCTGGTACGCGATGCGGCGAACAAGTCGTTCAACCGCATCACCATCGACGGTGATACCTCCACCAACGATTGCTGCATGCTGATCGCCACCGGCCAGGCGGCGCTGCCGGAGATCACCGAAGCCACTGGAGAACTGTTCGCCAAGCTCAAGCAGGCGGTCCTGGAAGTGTTCATGGAGGTGGCGCAGGCCATCGTCCGCGACGGCGAAGGTGCGACCAAGTTCGTCACGGTGCAGGTCAACGGTGGTGGCACTCATCAGGAGTGCCTGGACGTCGCTTATGCCGTCGCGCATTCGCCGCTGATCAAGACTGCGCTGTTCGCCTCGGACCCGAACTGGGGCCGCATCCTCGCTGCCGTCGGCTACGCCGGCGTGTCGAACCTGGATGTGAGCAAGATCGACGTGTTCCTCGGCGAAGTCTGCATCGCCAGCCAGGGCGGGCGCTCGTCCAGCTATACAGAAGAGCAGGGCGCGGCGGTAATGGCTCGTGAGGAAATCACCATCCGTATCGAGCTCGGCCGTGGAGACTGCAGCGAGACCATCTGGACCACCGACCTGTCCCACGAGTACGTGAAGATCAACGCCGAGTACCGGACCTGATCGAATCCCGCCCTTAGCTATTCCCGTTGTGCATGGCCCCATGTGCAACGGGAATTGCCATTTGCGCCTGCCGCGCTTTAACGTCCGCTGACTCTTCCGATGGCAACTCGAGGTGCATCGCTCATGGCTCTGCAACTGGTAGTCGGCGACAAGAATTACTCATCCTGGTCGCTGCGCGCCGCCCTGGCAGTGGAACTGTCGGGCGCTGGGTGCGTACAGGTTCCGGTCTCGCTCTATCGGCCGGACAGCCGCGGCCAGCTGCTCGCTTACTCGCCGACTGGCAAGGTGCCGGTGCTGCTGACCGAGGACGGCCCGGTGTGGGATTCGCTGGCGATCGCCGAATACCTCGCCGAACAGTTCCCTGCGGCACAGCTATGGCCGCGCGAGCGGTATGCGCGCGCATTGGCGCGAAGTATCTGCGCGGAGATGCACAGCGGCTTTCAGGCGCTGCGCAGTCATCTGCCGATGGATATGGCGCGCGATCAGGCCCTGCCCGAACTTCCCGATGCAGTGCGGGCCGACATCGAGCGAATCTGCGCCATCTGGAGCGATTGCCGCGAGCGCTTTGGCCGGAGTGGTGATTATCTGTTCGGCCAGCCAGGCATTGCCGACGCCTTCTATGCGCCGGTGGCTTCGCGCCTGCGAAGTTATCGAGTGGCCTTGCCGGCTGTCGCAGCGAGTTACGTCGAGACGATCCATCGGTGGCCGGCTTTCCAGCGCTGGCATCAGAGTGCCCTGCAGGAAGTGCAAAAGTGAAACGAATCCATGTCGCTGCGGCCGTCATTCGCGGTGCTGACAGACGTGTACTGATCGCCAAGCGCCCGCTCGACAAGCACCAGGGCGGATTGTGGGAGTTTCCGGGCGGCAAGGTCGAGGCGGGCGAACATGTCGAGGTTGCGTTGGCGCGCGAGTTGCTCGAGGAGCTGGGAATCGTCGTTACCGCGGCGCAGCCGTTGATCCAGGTGCGCCACGATTATCCAGACAAGCAGGTGCTGCTCGATGTCTGGGAGGTGCACGCGTTTACCGGTGAACCCCACGGTGCGGAGGGTCAACCGCTGATGTGGGTGACCGCGGATCAGCTGACGGACTACAGCTTCCCGGCTGCGAATCAGCCGATCGTCGCTGCTGCGCGCTTGCCGCAGCGCTACCTGATTACCCCCGATGGGATTTCGAAACAGCAGCTGCGCGACGGACTGCGCAAGGCTTTGGATGACGGTGTTCGTCTGATCCAGTTGCGTGCGCCTTCGCTGTCCCATGATGAATATCTGGCACTGGCCCGCGAGGCGCAGACCTTGTGTGCGGGCAATGCTCAGCTGATGCTCAAAGGCCCATTGGAGTGGGCTGCAGATTTTCCCCAGGCGGGCTGGCATCTCACGGCCGAGCAATTGCGTCAGGCGGGTCAAGGGCGACTGGTGCCGGCCGGGCGGTGGCTGGCGGCGTCCTGCCATGATGCCGGCGAGCTGGAGTTGGCCGCGGCATTGGGGGTAGATTTCGTCACGTTGTCACCGGTGCAGGCTACAGCGAGTCATCCCGAAGCATCACCACTGGGATGGGAGCGTGTCACCGATTTGCTGTTAGGCTTCGATCGGCCGGCTTACCTGCTGGGCGGGCTGCAGGCCTCGGACATTTCCCGAGCGCGTGAGGCAGGCGCACAGGGCGTCGCGGCAATCCGAGCGTTCTGGCCGGATTGAACCGCAGGCATGAATTACAGGTCACTGCCGGTGCGGTGAGTAGCTGGCACCAGATATTTCATTGATAGCTAAAAGCAATCGGCTTCATTCCCTTAATCAATTATCGGTATGCTATCGGCTGGGCTATCTTAGGCCCCGTCAAGTTTTCTGAACCCCCTAAAGGAGTTAGCAGATGTCGCTGATCAACACTCAAGTTCAACCCTTCAAAGTCAATGCCTTCCACAACGGCAAGTTCATTGAAGTCACCGAAGAATCCCTGAAGGGCAAGTGGTCCGTGCTGATCTTCATGCCGGCTGCCTTCACCTTCAACTGCCCGACTGAAATCGAAGACGCTGCCAACAGCTACGCCGAATTCCAGAAGGCCGGTACCGAAGTTTACATCGTCACCACCGACACCCATTTCTCGCACAAGGTCTGGCACGAGACTTCCCCGGCCGTTGGCAAGGCGCAGTTCCCGCTGATTGGTGACCCGACTCACCAGCTGACCCGCGCTTTCGGTGTGCACATCGAAGAAGAAGGTCTGGCCCTGCGTGGCACCTTCCTGATCAACCCGGAAGGCGTGATCAAGACCGTCGAAATCCACTCCAACGAGATCGCTCGTGACGTGTCCGAGACCCTGCGTAAGCTGAAGGCTGCTCAGTACACTGCCGCTCACCCGGGTGAAGTCTGCCCGGCCAAGTGGAAAGAGGGTGAGAAGACCCTGGCTCCTTCGCTGGACCTGGTCGGCAAGATCTAAGGCTTCGCCTATCTGCCCTGCGTGCTGGAGAGGCTGTAACCGGCCTCTCCAACCCAACGCCTGGACGCGAACCGTCCGGGCGTTTTATTTCCTGAATTCCGTACGGGGTACCGCTGCTCATGTTGGACACCAATCTCAAGACCCAGTTGAAAGCCTACCTGGAGAAGGTCACCCAGCCCTTCGAGATCGTCGCGTCCCTC
>JGI2924J29684_1077878_pt1 | contig 24488 bp, 25 predicted proteins | sample BenlonsequencITS_FD_29684 | JGI IMG/M metagenome (IMG submission 29684)
TTGGCGATGAGCTTGACCCGCTTCCCCTGCTCAATAGATTGAGAAAAAAAGGTGCAAAAATCGTTCTGCCGCGCGTTGAAAGCTCAGGCGATATGACGTTCCGCCTGCATGAAAAGCCAGAAGATCTCGTCAAAGGTCCATTTGGTTTGCTGCAACCTGCTTCCGACGCTATCGAGATCCGCCCCAAACTTGTTCTCGCGCCCATGCTTGCCTTTGATGCACGCGGCACGCGCCTTGGATATGGTAAAGGCTATTATGATCGCGCTATAAAAGTGCTGCGCGCAGATGGCCCCTGCTTTTTTGTAGGCCTTGGTTACTCCCAGCAACAAGTGGATGCTGTCCCATCCGAAGCGCATGATATCGCGCTGGATTGGGCAGAAACACCAAATAATTCTGTACCTTTGTTTCTTGCGCGCGCAGCTCCGCAAAACCAAAAAGACGAATAGCGCCTCGAATACTTCCCAATTGTATGATCTAATTGATTCAGACGGTCACTTAGCGACACGCAAAACAGGAAGCCAAGATGAAAACCATTTCTTCCATATCAAAAGCTATAACGCTTGCAGTATTGGCAACAATTGGATTGAACGCTTGCTCCCATGCCAATCAAGACGATGATCACGGCAAAGACACACAGGCCTGCAAATTTCAGATCGAAAATGCATATGCTTGGGTCAACCATATGCCTCAGCCGCGCATTGAAAATGCCAAGACACCTCAAAAAAATCGGATTGTACACATCAAAGCCGAGCTCGTCCCAGCAGACACTTTCGCAGCTTTAGAGCGAAATAATGAGATGACGACAGAAACAAATTTAGTTCTCAATATCGTCGAATCCGACACTACTTTATCAAACGAAACAGGCGCTAAATATTCCGAAGGCATGGCAAGACCGCCTTTTGAAACAGTCTCTATTCACTGTAACGGACTACAAATTTTCACGATAGATGAAATCACGAAGGTTCACTAACAACGCCCTGGCTATTCACAATCGGCCGACAAAGGCGTAAAGCCTCCCTTTTACGCCCCTTGCCTATGTGGACTTCTCTATGCGTTTAGCCTTTTTCGGAGATGTGGTCGGTAAATCCGGTCGCGCTGCTGTTATTGATAATCTGCCAGACGTCAAATTTGACCTTGGTCTGGATTTTGTCGTTGTAAACGGTGAAAACGCTGCCGGCGGGTTTGGCATAACCGAAAAAATCGCAAACGATATTTTTGACGCTGGTGCCGATTGTATTACACTTGGAAACCATTCGTGGGACCAACGCGAAATGCTTACCTATATCGAGCGTGAACCACGTTTAATAAGACCCTACAACTACCCCCAAGGATTGGAAATCCCCGGACGCGGCGCTCACCTCTACACCCTGCCTGATGGTCGCCGTATCTATGTGATCCAAATACATGGCCGCGTATTTATGGACAGTCTAGACGACCCCTTCCAAGGCGTATTGCGTGCATTGCAAGAAGCCCCTCTCGGCGTAGTCGCGGATGCCATTATCGTCGAAGTTCACGCCGAAGCTTCCTCTGAAAAAGCCTGTCTGGCACACCTTATTGATGGTCAAGCTAGCCTTGTTGTCGGTGCCCACACCCACACACCTTCCGCTGATGATCAGATTTATCCGGGCGGAACTGCTTATATGACCGATGCTGGCATGTGCGGTGATTATGACAGCGTAATCGGCATGAAAAAAGAAATTATCATTCAACGCCAAACAACGCGCCTCCCAAGCCCGCGTATGGAACCAGCCGATGGTGAAGGCACAATGTGTGGTGTATTTGTTGAAACTGATGATGCAACTGGCCTCGCAACCCGTATTGATCCCATCCGCATTGGTGGTCGGCTAAAAGAAACTTTCCCAAAGCTTTAGATCGCTAAACCACGCCTGTACGCACGTCGTATTTTAAAACGGCAAACGTAGCTGACGCTGGGTGGGAATAGATGTCACCTTACCAAAAGCATGGCCGAGGACAGATTCGGCCCGCAAGATTATTTGCGCTGAAGCGCCCGCATCTTCTCCTGCATCATGATGCTTGAACTTCAAGCCAAGTCGCTTTTTAAGGCTTGATAAGCCATGCCCGCCATTGCCCTTAAATTGTGGCCAAGCTTGTTGCGCCACTTTCACGCTATCTGTCCATGCCAATCGAGGCAAAGGCAAAGCATGCATCTGGCAGGCTGCATTTATCGCTAATTCATCAAAACGACTATGCTGCACCATTGCGTGTTGCTTCAAAAATGGCTGAAGACGTCCCCACACATCTGGAAACATTTGCGCGTGCCGAACAGTATCTGCTCCAATACCATGCAGTTTCGTATTAAATGCAGAAAAAGAAACGTCTGGATTCACATAGGTAGACCATATCAATATCTCTCCATCCCAACCCACACATGCCAAACCTATCTGACATATACTCGCGCGATCATTATTGGCCGTTTCGACATCCAGCGCGATAAACCTATAATCATCCTCTGGTGGTCCCATGCTCATATCCTATTTTGATAAAACCGGGCGCGTTCAATCTCTTCCGCTTCAATCTTTGATACACGTCGCTTACCCACCGGATTTAAAGCTGTGGGCACAGATTTTAATATCGCCAACCCAGCGGGAATACCCACAATCGTCAAACACATAAGCACGCCTTTAACGACTAAAACGATTGCGACCACAATGCCTATAGGCAACCATAAGAGCAGCACCAACCACCCCCAAACGCGCCACAAGCCATTTTGAGCGATTAACCCACCAGCGTGCTTAGCCTCCACCATGCGACTACCAAATGGCCAGAATAAAAATCGTCCCAACTCGACCAAACCAGTTCCCAATGGTGCGCCCACCACCGTCAACACCAACAACATTCCTACAAGCCAAACAATTGCTGCTGACACAAATCCCAAAAAGGGGAAATACCAGAATATATTTCCTAATAATGCCATCAAAATCCCTATTGCGCCGCCATTTGACGGATGCTCGCCAATTGCTCAGGGTTTGTGCCACTGATTTCGAGGATTGAAATGGCCGATTGGAAATGTGCATCAATGCTCTCAGTTTCCCCTTGAGCCCTAGATAAATTTGCCACCATCACATGCGCATTCGCTTTCATGATGGGCGCATATTCTCCGTTATAATCTTTTAGCAATGTCAGATTTTCCTTAGCTGCCCCCATCGCGCTTTCGTAATCATCCAGCTCATAAAAGGCTTGAACGCGGCGCTCTAAGTCAGTGCTCAAGCCCGACACATCCACAGGCGATTGCATCCGCGCCAAAGCAAGGCTTTCATCTGTCGCTTGAATAACAAGACTGGCCACTGACGCACGCGATGCTAGGTTTGCAATCTGACGCAATGCATTCAATTGTCCATCAACATCATTGACGGACGCATAAGCATCAACAGACTGGCCCAGCATATCAACTGCCCCCTGCATATTTCCCATATAAGCAACATAATCAGACCGTGCGAGCAGCACCATACCAAGACATGCGCCATCATCAGCCTCCACACATCGTTGCTGTGCATCCTCAACATAACCAAGCGCTTCTTCAGCAGTGCTTTGCATCGCGACAGCCTGCGCCAGTTTCATCAATGCCCGCACCTGCGTCGTGTGATCTTGCATCTGATCGGCTACAGAGACAGCCTCTTTGAGCAGCCTCACAATTTCAGCTTTATCCCCCATATCTTCGGCGGTATAAGATTGCGACCATAATTCCTTGACGATCAATTCTCTTGAATTGATTTTCTCCAGTGCGCTAATGGCTTGCTCATGGTGTAATAAAGCTTCATCAAACTCACCGCGCTCTCTCGCAATAATCGCAAGATGATTTAACGCCCCGCCTTCAATCAAACGCGATTGCATTTTATCAGCCAATGCCAGCGCTTTGCGGGCCATCGCTTCAGCTTCATCAAGCTTGCCTTCATTGGAAAGCATGGATGTCAGATTGAGATAGGCATTGCCCTTTTCAGTCTCCATACCTGCGCGGTCCATCGCCTCAAGCGATAAGGCATAGTTTTCACGCGCAGCATCCACATCCCCCATAGACATATAAGCATACCCAATATTGCCCAGCGCAGCCGCCTCACCTTTTGGCAAGCCCAATTGCTTAGACAAAGCAAGCGCCCGCTTGGAATATGACATGGACTTCTCATAATCGCCCATCGCATGTGTCAGATTACCAAGATTGACCAATGCCCGCGCGACGGCTTCTTGATCACGTTGTTTTTCAAAAATCGCTTTAACTTTGGTTAGTCCATCTAAAGCGGTCTGATATTCACCACGTGATTGCGCCATAAGCGCCAAATTGCCCAACGCTTTTGCTTCCCATTTTTCATCTGTTTGGCCTGCACCCGTCAGTATGGAATTATACAAAGCTTCAGCTTCATCCATACGGCCCATACGCTCATAGAGTGGCGCAAGCCCGTTGGCAGCGTCTGGATTACTCGGAACCAATTTTAACGATTGCTCATACGCATCAACGGCCTTTGCAGTATCTGTTGCCGCAAACAATGCCCCCGCTTCGCTATAGCTTTGTGCCGCTGCATTTACGGCATCGCCCGCAGCTTGCGCTTGTTTTGCCGCCACTTCCGCCAGTGAAAGCGCAGCTTCTTCAACATTACCAGCCGCCAAAGCTTCTCTTGCAGCAGCTTTCTCCACATCAGAAGAGCGAAACACAGCATTTACAGCATCTTTCAAAGACTCTGCGCTACGTGCATCCAAATCTTGCCCTGAAGCCGCCAACGCCGCCGCTATTTGTTCGGATACCAGTTTTTCAATGCGCGCATCATCATCCACGAGCAAATCTTTAATTAGCGACACATTCGCTGCGGCCACACCCGCCATTGCCAGAAACGAGACAAGCGCACCTCGCGTAATCCATTTGCGTTTCCACGGAATAGCTTTGGCCGCCCGCCCCTCAACGCGCGCTTTTACTGCTTCTTCTAATTCTTGAAATGCATGATGATCACGATTGCCGTGCCAATTCATCAGCATTTCAGTGTGCACACGGTCAAACGGTTTTGGAATATCACATGCCTGCAACATCACGGGACATAATTTACCATTCACACGGGCATCATCAGCTTCAGAGCGCACCCAATCAGATGCCACTGCATTCTCCGTCCAGCAGACCACAACCGCTTTGGCGTCTTTTAAAGCCTTCTCGATAGTGATCTCATAACTATCACCAGGCAATAAAGAGCGGTCCCACCAAACATTCAAACCAGCTTTGGTTAGCGCACTTGCGACCATTGCTGCTTTATCGCGATCTTTAGAGCTGTAAGATATAAAAACGTCAGTTTTTTCAGCAGTCGAGTTCGCTATTTCAATGTTTTTGGCGTCTGTCATGGTTTCTGTCCCATATTTAACCTAAAAAACGTCTAGCATTCACAATGAAGTGACGTAAGGACTTTATCAAGAATATAAGTTTCCCCCTTGAAGCGATTCACGGTCTGGGCTTTCTTAAAGCAACTGAACTGTATTGTTCAGTCTAGGCTTTTTTTGGTTAAGTCGTAGAGTATCGCCTAGACGTTTGAGGAGTTTGCGTGTCCGATAGTGCATTGTCAAAAATAGGTCGCTTCTGGTCATTCCTCACAGGTCACGGCGCAAGTCTTGTTGCTCTGGCGGGTTTTATCGTCGTCTCCATTATCGCCACTGCTATGGGATTTTCAGATCTGCGCATGGCAAATGCAGGTAAGACCTCCCTCACCCTCGCAGAAGCCGCACCCATATGGGGCATCACAATTTTTGTCGTCCTCACAATGGTTGCAGGCTTAAACGCAGCACTCGGCGTCGGCATGAAGCCGGTCCGCGAAACGCCGACCAAGAACGACCTTCTAGAAAACCCGGACGCAAAACCAAAAACATTTAAACGCCGCATCATGCTGCGTATTCTTGCCTGCTTCTTTTACCTATTCTTCGCCTTCTGGTCTGTTGGATTTGGATATGGTTTCTTCTGGAAAGAATTGGCTGGTGAAGAATTTACCCGCAATCAATTTTCCGCTGCCATTGAAAAAGTCTCTACATCTGTCGATGCCGCCAATGAAGCCCTCAGCATTGTGGAAACATCCGTAATCGGCGCATCCACCACCGCTCGCGAGCGCGCAGACATTGAAGCCAGCCAAGGCGGCACATGTTCAAACCGTCCCAATTCCAAAGAAGGAGATGGCCCCCTCACCCGCGCACGTTTCGCCTTCGCTGATCGCGCCAAAGCCTTGCGGGATGATGTATCCGATAGTTGGATTGGCCGCCTCACAAATGACCGCACAATATTGCAGCACCGTATCAGCGCGCTATCCACAAACATCGTACCTTCAGGCGTCACAAACCCTGAAGAAATTGCGCTATTAGAACAATTAGCCATTGCGCCGCGCTTATCCTCAACCGATAGAGAACGCGTCTTCACCCAAGTTTTTGATGATGCCCGTGCCTTTACCGCAAAAGCCAACGCCTTACGCATATCAAATGCGCCGCTATTTGCTGACCGTCTTGAAACGCTCGCAGCCAATGTTGGTCCTGATCCACAAAACCCAAACCGCGCAGATCCGTCACGCACTAATGATTCTTCTTATTGTTGGGATACGGTCCTCACCGAAAAACTACGCGCATCTGCGCAATCCTTGCGCTCCCTCGAAGATATGAAAGCGCCGGAGTTTGAATTTACTGAAGGCCCAAAAGCGACACGCGCAGCTTTCTTCAATTTGGCAAAAACCATCACACCCCCTTGGGACAAAACAACAAATTTTGGTGAAAAAGAATTTATCGCGCTCTTCGCCAGTATCGCCGTCGATCTTGGTATTATGTTCCTAACGCTCATACGCGCCATGATGGAAAACAAAGGCAAAAAACGCACAGCACGCCGGCCACAAATAATGCGCCTTGCTGATATTCAAGAAGCCAATAGACAAGCCGATTTTGGCCCCAGATAATGTGTTATAAAGTTTTGCTATTTCTACCCTTGAAACGGCCTAACTTTTTGTTCTGCTCTTTTTTGAACATATAGTTTTCCGTTTCCAAAGGGACATACACCTCTCCCTGAACATGGTTTGCAGATTCCTTGTTTTTTCCTTGCAAGAAAACACCATGTCCATGCGGCTGATCGCCAAACCATGCGCCAACCCATGTCAAAACATCATCAAACCCAACACCAAAACCAACCCTTACGCCATTGATAAACTGACCGCTATAGGTCTGGTCTCTGCCATCCACTTTCTGCGTCAAAATTCCAAACCCATGCGCATCTATGCCATCGGTTTCACCTTCATACAGAATATCCTCGACAAACTCTGTCTTTTTCCATTTGATCCGGCCCCAACACACACCAGCGGAATTTGGTTTTGTATGAGAAAATGACTTTCCCAATTCTTCGCGTGCCATAGCCGCCGCCTCCTCGGCGCGACGCTCTGAATACCGCGCTGATATAAAGGCCTGTCCTGCTTCATCAGTATAGTCTTCAGCATCAACAAGGCGCTGAAACTCAGTTCCAGCCTTGCGCGCAAAAGTCAGCGTATAGCGCTCCATGCGCGCTTCATCCGCCTGTTTTATACTCTCTTCTAATTCGACGAAATCAATATTGAGGGAATCCTCCCCCTCCTCAAAAATTTCCTTGGCGCGAAATGGCAGGCTCGGCATTCCAATCTGGCGCCCAATCACTCGCAGCAGCGTCTTCCACTCATCCTCCAACCCGGACATCGTCGCAGTGGTGATGCGAAATACACCTTTTGCAACCTGTTTGGGCGGATCATTATCAAGCACCACATAATGTGACCCGTCCGTTGTCGTGGGGTCCAAGATCATAAATGTTTCAGAACGTGCGCCCAGTAAAATCAAATCAGGTGGAAAATGCAGAGAACTTTCGTCTATCTCTTCTGTTCGCACCTCAAACCGGCGCAGCCAGTTTAAAAACTCAACCATCAGCTCAGGATCTATATCATCACACATATATGTAAGTGGACGCGCTGTAGACATAAATTCACCTGCTTAAAATTGCGAAGACATACGAACATTAACCATGTTGGAAATTTACGCCCAAACAATGGCTCAGGGCTAGCCCTGATTTTCAATTGCACGCACGAAAGCCAAATCAAGGCTACATTCCTGGACGCGGCTTATCATTTTTCGGCATTATTGACTCAAATGGCACGCGATCATTGCCCTTTGCGCCCTTGCTGGGCTGTTCTTTGTCGGCACTTCGAGTTGAATTTTTCTGATAACCATATTTGCGCAATAATCCGCGAAACTGATTATAAGACAGACCAAGATGCTCTGCCGTGTTTTTCTGGTGGCCGCCACACGCTGCAAAAGCATCATCAATCAGCCTTTGCTCAAAAGCCGCTGTCTGTTTTTCAAAATCAATCGGCGCATGCGAATTATGATGCTCCAGCGCTTCTCCAAGATAATCAATTTCCTCGGTCGGAATTTGTTGCTGCTTATTTTGTCCCTCACCGCCAAGCTCCACGGCGGGTCTAAACCCTGATGCAAATGGATCAAGCGCATCCATATTGAGATTAACCGGCACATCTATCTCATGCGGCGCGCGCATCGCAAGGTCACGATACACGGCGCGCTCGGATGCATTCTTCAATTCGCGCACATTCCCCGGCCAGTCATGCGCTTTAAAGGCAGCAATTGCGCCGCGCGAAAACCCCGGAAAAACAAATCCAAGTTCGCGCGCCATCTTGTTTCCGAAATACTCAGCCAGCTCCGCAATATCTTCACCGCGCGCCCGCAAGGGGGCCAACGTAATCACATCAAATGCCAAACGATCGAGAAGGTCAGCACGAAACCTTCCATCATTTGCGCGCGATGGCAAATCAACATTCGTCGCGCCAACCACGCGCACATCACAATGCAAAACTTCCTCGCCGCCCAAGCGTTGAAATTCTCCATACTCAATCACACGCAACAGCTTTTCCTGCACTTCCATACTCGCCGTTGCGATCTCATCGAGAAAAAGCGTGCCTTTATCGGCCTGCTCAAATCGTCCCAACCGGCGCTTAGTCGCCCCCGTAAAAGCGCCCTGCTCATGACCGAATAATTCAGAGTCTAGCAAATCCTCAGACAAAGCCGCGCAATTGACCTTCACAAACGGCCCATCCCACCGTTTGGATAAGAAATGCACACGCTCTGCAATAAGCTCTTTACCCGTTCCACGCTCGCCTACGACTAGCAAAGGCCGCTCAATAGGAGCCGCAAGTGAAACGCGCTCTAAACTCTCCAACCACGCTTGTGATTGCCCGATTAATTCTGGTGCTGATCCGATCATAATGCATATTATATACTATATTTGTATTTTTTCTACATTTATTTTTCGTACTTTTTATACATTTTTATTAACGCGAATCTTGCCGTAAAACTAAAAAATACAGCAAAATCAAATACTAATAAAATTAATTTAAAACTGGCACGGTGTTTGCAAATTACTTGGCATACACGGCGACAAAGGGGCCGCCAACAACGGAGAATAAATGCATGTACGACAATACAGATCACTCAAAGTCCTCGACCGAAGACACACTTAACCGGTTGGGCAACTGGCTTAAGTCTCGCCCAATTGAAAACTGGGGTTTCTTCATTGCAGGCGTGATCATCGCACGCATTCTCTTTTAATCACTGACCCTAAAGGATACCGAACAATGGGAATTTTTTCTCGCTTTGGAGACATCATAAACTCAAATCTGAACGCCATGCTCGACAAGGCTGAAGACCCTGAGAAAATCGCACGTCTAATCATTCAAGAAATGGAAGACACACTTGTAGAAGTCCGCACAGCCGCAGCCCGCACAATGGCAGACAAAAAAGAACTTCAACGCGAAATGCGTGAACTTCAAATTGTCCGCGATGACTGGTCTGCAAAAGCAGAACTCGCAATCGAAAAAGACCGCGAAGACCTTGCACGTGGCGCTCTCTCAGCGAAACAACGCGCCGAACGCGAAATCGAAAGCCGCAAATCAGCCCTTGCTGCAGTCGATGATGCCGCCGCAAAACGTCAGGATGATCTTGGCAAACTTCAAGCCAAACTTGAAGAAGCTAAAACCAAGCACCGCGCTTTGATGGTCCGCCGCCAAGCAGCTGAAGAACGCATCAAAGTTCGCTCACGCATTGATGATTCAAAAGTTGATGACGCATTGCACCGCTACGCAGCAGTTGAGCGCAAAGTCGATGAATTAGAAGCTTATGCCGACACATACGACCTCAAAAGCAAAACACTTGAAAGTGAATTTGCAGACCTTGAGGCCTCAGAAAGTGTCGAATTGGAATTAGCCGCCATGAAAGCGCGCAAGAAATCAGGATCGGATAACTAATGGACGAAGATATCCTCATCCCGATTATCGCAATCCTGTCGATATTCGTGATCTTCCCCGGCATGTGCATGCATTACTTTACAATGTGGCGCAGCAATAAAGGCCTCTCAGCAGATGACGAGAGAATGCTGGAAGATTTATGGCGTTCCGCCCGCACAATGGAGCGCCGCATCGAAACAATAGAAAAGCTGATCGAACCAGAGGGGCCTGAAAAAGCCCCTCGCCGCCCCAGAAGCGATTTTCGCGACCTCGACGGTTAATACGATCAATTCAGAATAGAAAGAATTTTAAGATGGACGAGTATTCAAACTATAAAAATCCTAAGAGATTTTACCGCCCGACAAATGACCGCATGATTGGTGGTGTTTGTGCCGGTATCGCCGAGCGCATGGGATGGGACCCGTTATTGGTTCGTATCGCAGCCGTTGTATCTATGATTACAGGTGTATTTTCCGGTGTTGTTTTTGCCGGATATCTCATCACATGGGCTGTCACACCCAAGCGTCGCACAATGCACAATATGACAAAGGACGAAGAGTCTTTTTGGCAGGGCGTATCTGACCGCCCGAAAGTTACACTGTCTAACATCAGATACAAATTCATGGACCTAGAAGACCGGATGCAGGGTGTAGAAAAAGCCGTCACATCAGATGAATGGCGCCTACGCAGACAATTTCGTGATCTAGAAAAAAGTTAGCAAAAATCGAGCTGTATTATCGGACCTCCCAAAAAATATAATGGTCCGGTAGCGCAGCGAGAAGCAGAAGAGGGAAAATAAAATGGCACTGCAATTCTCAACACGCGTCATAGCGGCAACAAGCCTACTGACAACTGGTTTAATCGCCCTGACAATCGCATCTCAGAATGGTGAAATCAGCGTTCGAACCGCCGGCTTAGAAGTGAAATACTTCCAAGCAGACGCACAAACAGGCAAAGCACTTGAAATCAATCAGGAACAATGCCCGCCGCAATGCCCTCTTCTCGATATCAATTGGAAAAAATACGCAGACGCAACTAGCTTGAAGATTTTACGCTAGACATCGAATTTTCTGCTAAATTGCAAACGACAACAAGAAAGAGGAGACAGAAAAATGGAAGGCGGACAAGTAATGGTCGTCTGCATCGTGGCGCTAGTGATGTTGACCAGCCTGATCAAGGCATCAATCCAAAGCAAAAACAATGCAAACAAAAAAGATATGCGGAAGGCAAACGAAAACACTGCTCAAACAGACGAATTGCTTTTCAAAATGAACGACCAGCTCGACCGCATTACAGCCAGACTAACAGCGCTGGAAACCATTGTGACCGACGAAGACCGCGAGCTTAAACGTGAGTTCCAAACCTTAAAAAGCGACGTTTCCAATGTCCGTAAATCCGTAGACACAGACCGTTATTAAGAGAAAGCCCAAATTATGGATGTATTTGTATTTGTCGTCATTATCGTTGCCATTGGTTGCGGCACAGGAATTGTCACCTCCTATTTTGAAAATAAAGGCAAGTCCGGAAGCAAGATTAGCGACGCAGAGTTTGCCGAAATCGTCAGCAAATTAGACAAAACCATTACCCGCGTTGAAACACTTGAGCGCTTGGCCCTCGATAGCGACCAAGACCTCAAACGAGAATTTCGCAACCTTTAGTGAATACAATATAAGCACTCACTCTATTTCAAACAGGCAAATGTTATGGATATTTATGTATTTTTTCTGCTGTTAGCCGTCATCATATTCGTGACTTGCGGCGTCACAATCTATTTTGAGGCCAAAGTCACCGCAGGAAGCCGCGTCACGGAAGGTCAGTTCAAAGAACTTACTGAAAAACTGGATATCGCCCTCACAAGAATTGAAACGCTGGAACGTCTAGCCACAGACGAAAACGAGCACCTCAAACGCCGCTTTGATGAAATATCAAAACAGCCAAATTACGCCTAAGATAATTTATGACACACACCTAATCTTTTTTCGGTTTTTCACGCTTCAATTGACGCATAAAAAACCGCGCCGGTGCAATGAGTTCTCGACTGTCAGCCCCAGTTGGAACTGGCCCCCCAAATGCATCGGCGACGATTATCTGCGCCAGAAATGGTGCCCATGTCAGCCCGCGCGACCCTAAGCCCCCCGCTGCATACATACCCCGCTGATAAAGCGCCTTGAAACCTTGCCCATCTATAGGTTTCAAGGCTCTTCCTGTCCGCAGATCCTCACCATAATGCGCTCGATAGGCTGCAAATTCCGGCAATCGCCCCGCAAAAGGCAATTGATCCGGCGTTGCCGCGCGCACAGCCGTTGCAGATTGGACCTTCCCAGAGAGAATTTTTTCTTTGAGTTCTGGTGCCAACACATCCAGCGCAAGCATATTCTCCGCCCGCGCGGCATCACTCGCTTCTGGCGCTTTCCCATCACTATCTTGATAGGTGGCCCCAAATACGATTTTACCATTCGCACCCACAACATAATGCCCCTTTGACCGCGCAAAGTCAGGGCCATCATATTGCGCATATTCCAATTGGCCGCCGCGTCCGCGCAATGGCAGCCCCTCGCCGCCCGCAAGATCAGCTATCCCCATGCCTGCCGCGATGACAACAAGATCCGCCTCATATTCAAAGACCTGCCCATCACGTATCGCCGTCACACATCGTTGTGCGCCATCTACCGCACCAATCGAGGTGATTTTCGTATTCCAGACAACATTGATATCTTTGAGCAATTGCGACCGCACATCCACAGGTGAAACCGCCATAGAAGAAAGATAATTCAGACCCATCTGCCTGCCCTCATCTTCCAAAACACCAAGTAAATCAGTATCCAATGGCGGATCATCTTTTATCTTCGCATGTCGCCCAATCTCTTCATTCGAACTTGAAAAATGCGCCGTATCCACAGGCCATGCGCCAATATTTTGCGTCTTGTAAAAGGCAATGGCAGCAAGATAGGCATCAATCAAAAGCCTTGCTTGCGGCGTATCTGCGCCATCCAGTCTTGGTGCAACCAAACCAAGCGGATTTGCGCTCGCGCCTTCTTCTATACCTTCCCCCTTATCCAAAACCGTCACATCACAGCCGCGTTCATGGAAAGCCTGCGCCATGCATGCCCCCATAATTCCGGCCCCAATCACAATCACGCTAGCAGGACACGCTCGTTCGGTGTTCAGCAGCAATGGATCACAATATATCTCAGGCTTGGGCAGTGTTGGATAAATTGCCTGCATTCTTTCGCGTTTCGTGCCAAATCCGGGCTGTTTGGAAACCTCAAAACCACCCGCAGCGAGTGCCCTTCTAACATGTCCCGCCACGGTATAGGTGCCAACAACACATTCAGGCGCTGAATGTAGGGCAATTTGCGCCATCACCTCTGAAGACCACATTTCTGGATTTTTTGCTGGCGAAAATCCATCCAAAAACCAGGCATCGGCTTTAAAAGCTGTATTTTTTAACGCCGGTTCAATCTCATCTTGAACAATCAACAGTGACATACCAAAATCTAGACAGAGTCTCTGCACTCCCTTCGCACGAACTGGCCACAAACTCAGCAGTGTTTGCACATCAGATGCTAACTCTGGCCACACTGAAAGCGCAGTTTTTGCATCCTCAACCCGCATTAAGCGCCCTTCAAAACTGATCACTTCCAGCCTTGCCTGCGGATTGGGACGATGCTCTCGCCACAGCTGACGCAGCGCCGCAATATTTAGCCCCGTGCCAAATCCCAGCTCTCCAATTGTGAAGGTATTTGATGCACTTATCCCCGCCCTCATGGCTTGCCAGCGATCAACTAATCCACACCCTCTAAAAAAAACCTCGCGTGTTTCTTCCAACCCATTAGATACGCTAAAATACACATCATCATTGATCTGATCACGCGGAACTCCATCCTCTTGCCAATATAATTCGGGTCGAGGCGGAAGACGTTTTGATTTGAACATATTTTCTGACATGCAAACACGAATACGCCGCCTCAACCCAACTGGCGAGACGGCGCATACAATTTTTTATAAATGCAGAATTAAATCTGAGGCGCAGCGTTTAGAGCTTCTTCCATTTGAGTGAATGAAGGCTGACATGATGTCGGAACAGATCCACGCCCTAGCTCAACTGAAATCTGAGCCGCATTACCGTGTAGGTGAGAGACTAGCACATCCTTGATGATCTTGTAGAACTGACCTTCTTCATCCAACACCTCGCCCATACGCGCCGCAAACGGGCCCACAATACCATAAGCGATAAAGATACCGAGGAATGTCCCCACAAGCGCAGAACCAATCAATTTACCCAAATATTCAGGTGGCTGAGAGATCGCACCCATTGTTTTAATAATACCAAGCACCGCCGCAACAATACCCAAAGCCGGAAATGCATCGGCGAGGTTTTGAACAGCATGTGCCGCGCCATGCGCCTCACTATGATGTTTCTCAATCTGTTTTTCGATAGCATCTTCCACCTGATGCGGATCATCCATATTCATCGTCATCATGCGCAGCGTGTCACAGATAAGATCACAAGCGAAATGATCCTTCAGGATCTTGGGATAATTTTGAAATATGCTTGAATCTTTGGGGTTTTCAATATGAGGCTCAATCGCCACAACCCCCTTGGTTTTCATCGTCTTGGTCAACACAAAGAGCAGCGTTAAAAGATCCTGATAATCTTTGGCTTTCCACTTTGGACCCGACAGAGCTTTACCAAAACCACCCATCGCACCTTTGATTGTTCCCATCGAGTTTGAGATTAGAAAGGAACCAACACCGGCACCACCAATCATCATCATCTCGAACGGGGCCGCCTTAATGATCACGTCGAAATGACCACCGGCAAGCGCAAACCCACCGAAGACCATGCCGAACACAACGAGTAGGCCTATGATCTGAAACATAAAAGATATCCACCAAAAGATTCAACTTAATTAGATCTCTTTATGACTGATTATCCTTAATGTTAGGTGTGAGCATTCAAAAAAACAGACAGTTTACATTAGGATTTGCTTCATCTCATTTTTACAGATTATTCAAACAACACGGTCAAACTCAGCATTCGCCAATATTAGAATTGTGTCATTATCCACCCTCCACTGCTCTACGACCTAGAAAATGCCACAAGCTTCCGTTATCAACGGATAAATGACAGATCACGCTTTTGGTTGGACGACGAAATTAGGAGCCACCTGATGAAAAAAATGTTTATCATCTCACTATTTACAGCAAGCCTTACCGCACCTGCTTTGGCCGCTGTTGGCAGCTGTGAGAAGCCGGCTGAAATCAATGTGCCTGAAAATGTCGCTCAATTATCTTTGACAGAATTTAAAAATATTCACCAGCAAGGTGAAAGCTATATGGACAATGCCAAGTCATATCTCAAATGTCTGGATGGCATTATCTATTCGACTGCTCCAGAAGACCCGATCGTCTCCAAAGCCGGAAAAGCACACAGCAATTACGGTGAAGAATGGGGCGTTGTCTGGGGTCAACTCAATTTAGCTTGCGTCAATTGGGAAGTCGCTCACGCCACTCAATTTCCTGGCGGATGCCAACCCAAAAACCCAACGAGCTAATCTAGGGATAGAAAACGAAAATAGCTAAACGCGCCCCCTGTGATTCGCGGCGCGTTTTTATTGCCGACTATCCAGCGGCTGCCGCTTTCACGCTCGCCAACATCTCCATCGTTGGGAAACCATCGGCTAATAAATTACGGTCTTTCTGGAATCTCTGCAAAGCTGCACGCGTGCCACGTCCCGCCAATCCATCCACTGGGCCTGCATCATATCCCATTGAATTAAGGGCAGCTTGCAATTCTTCCACCTGAGACTTTGTCAGCATCGTAATATGCGTTGGCCAAGCTTTCACCAGATCAGGTCGTCCTGCCAATTTATCCGCCAATAAGCCTATAGATAGGGCATAACTATCGGCATTGTTATACGTCTTGATGACATAGAAATTATCAAACAACAAAAACGCTGGGCCATATGATCCAGCTGGAATAAATAATTCCGCTTCAAGGTTTGGGCTTGCTGTGCGCCCACCTTCAATCTTAAAGCCAAGCGCCTGCCAGATCTGAACTTTACGCTTTGTACCATCAGCCAGCGCATAATTTGGGTTATCCGGTAAAGACACCTCCAACGCCCAAGGCTCACCACGTTTCCAACCAGACGCTTCCAAATAATTGGCTGCCGAGGCAAGCGCATCTGAACGCGAGTTCCAAACGTCCTTCTTCCCGTCTCCATCCCCATCGCGCCCATGCGCCAAGAAAGTGGACGGCATAAATTGGGTTTGACCAAAGGCCCCTGCCCAGCTTGCTTGCTTTAATTGCTCTCTTGAAACAATGCCTTGCTCGAGAAGCTTAAAGACTGAAATTAACTGCGCCTCTCCAAAGGCTGTACGTCGCCCTGTGTAGGCAAGCGTCGCCAATTGACGTACGGCATCACTACTTCCCAATATACGCCCATAGCTGGTTTCCATACCCCAAACTGCGGCAAGTATCTCGCGTGGCGGTGTATATTGAACCTCAATAGTGTCGAAAAGACCAACAGTCTCTGCCAGCTTTTCTTTACCAAAAGACACACGATTTGGGTGCGTCGCGGATGCGACATAATCCCATATCGGTTTAACAAACTCGGCTTGATCATCACCAATTGCCGCAGCTTTCACCAATTCTAACGGCACGACACTTTGCAAAACGCTGTGAACAATTTCTACATCACGACCAGAATTTGCTGCTTCTTGAGCAAACCTCACGCGCCACGCATCAAACTCAACAACACCCGAAGGCACAAATAATGGCACCTCCACATCGGTTGGAGCTGTTGGTGTCGGAGTGGGTGTTGGGGTCGGTTCAGGGCTTGGTGCCTGTGGTGTTGGCACACCCGGATAGGTTTCTGGGCGCGGCAATTGATCAGCTGCACACGCACTTAGTGCAACAAGCATTATACCCGTTGTACTTAGCCATTTTATCACATGTGGCATCAAAATCCCCTATCCTACTAAACTGCGGTTTATCCCTAGCATTAACCCTGTTTTTAAAGCCTATCCATCATTTCTTGCATGACGATTATGTTATTTTTCCACTATTTTCGTCAGTAAGCTCCAAAATTTTCATACTCATGCTGAATCATCGTTGACAGATCCTAGATAGAGCGCGTATGTACCGCGCTCAAATTTTTGCTACCAACGCTCACGGCCGCTCTGTAAACGGGGCCGCAGAAAGCTAGAAGAACGATGAAAGTTAGAAGCTCTCTTAAGTCTCTTAAGAACCGTCACAAAGACTGTAAAGTCGTGCGCCGTAAAGGTCGCGTCTACGTGATCAACAAAACAGACCCTCGCTTTAAAGCGAAGCAAGGCTAAGCCTTTTCCTGTTTTAGGAGTTTAGTTCATGACAGACCAGATTGTTCTCTTCGATCTGGGAAATGTTGTTGTGGACTGGGATCCAACACGCCTTTATCGGCAATTACTCGCCTCGCAGGAAGAAGCTGAACGCTTCTACCGCGAGGTTTGTACGCTTGAATGGCACACACATCACGACCGTGGTGTGGACATGCAAGAAAATGCTGCACGTCTGATAGAAGCTCATCCTGACAAAGCAGAACTTATCCGTGCATGGCGAACCGGTTGGCTTGAAATGTTTCACGGATATGTCCACGGCGTTCCTGAAATTATTCAAGAACTTATAGAACAATCTACGCCTATTTATGCCCTGACAAATTTTCCGGCTGAAAAATGGGAAGAAACAGCTCAAGCATTCCCTGTGCTTCAAGCGTTTAAAGATGTTATTATTTCCGGCGTTGAGAAAATGGTCAAACCAGACCCACGCATTTATGAACTCACACTAAAACGCTTGGGCTCACCTATACCATCCAGCATTATTTTCTTTGATGATCGCCAAGATAATATTGATGCAGCCAAACGTGCAGGCATCACCTCTTTCTTATTCACGGATGCGCAAACTATGCGCCAAGACCTTGAAAAAACCGGCATTCTTACAAAATAGTCATTGCACTAGGGCTCACTTTTAAAACTACGCCTTGCTTCTGCCTTCAAGCTTTGCCCATATAACATTATGAGACTCGCCAAATCACTCTTTTGTACACTTGTATTATGGATCTCTCTGCCATTGAGTGGTCTAGCAGACTCCCCTATTGGCCCCGCCCAAAAACTGCTTGATAAGCTGGCCGTAGCCAAAACCGAACATGAAGCAAACTATCTCTACGAAGATATTATTGCCGCTTGGCTCAACTCAGGTGGTCCAACAGTCGATATTTTGATGGAACGAGGCATAGATGCTCACAGTCAAGACAATCTCGCCCTCGCAAGAGATATGTTTGACCGCGTTATTCTTATCGAACCTGATATTGCTGAAGCTTGGTATCGTCGCGGCGTCGTTTTTTATCTTGATGGAAAATACGATCAGGCGATCCTTGATTTTGAACAGGCGCTAGAGTTAGAGCCACGCCACTTTGAAGCATGGCTGGGATTGGCCGCAATTTTTGAAGCCGTCGAACATAGAGAAGCCGCGTTAAACGCTTACCGACAAGTGCTAAAACTTTTCCCTCACTCACGCCACGCAAAACAATCAGTCGCCCGATTAGAACCATTAATCGAAGGTCGAGCGCTCTAGTATTTTGGCAATCTGATTCTTTTTTCAACATTCCCCAGTAAAGTGTATGCAAAACTTGCAAATCTACTCAAATGAGAGCTGGACCTCTGCGCGAGACACGCTAGTGTCCGCCTTTCTTTCTTGGAATTTGTCTTGAGGAATTAGAATGGACGAAGAAGACAACGTTGTTGGCGCAATGGGCTCTATGGACCCTACGACGCGGGACAAACTACGCCAGACAATCGAAAAAGTTGAACGACTTGAAATCGAAAAAAAAGAAATCGCGGAACAAATCAAAGAAGTTTTTGCTGAAGCAAAGGCCTTTGGATTTGACCCCAAAGCGATGAAAGAAGTCATCAAACACCGCAAACAAGATCCCGATAAACGTGAAGAGGAAGAATTGGTCCTCGGCACATATCTGGCAGCCCTTGGCGAAATCTAATACCTCTATTAGATTATGAGTTATTATGGCTCGCGATATCGATGATAAAAAAACGAAAAAGGCTTTGCGTAAGCTGCGCAAAGCCAAATCGCGCGCCGAATCTGAGGATGGCCCCGGCCTTACAGATTGGGAAAAAGAGTTTTTCGAGGGCGTAGAAGAACGCCTAGAAACCTTTGGCTCAGCTTTTAATGATCCCGAAAAAGGCAATCTGGACAGCGCACTCTCCGCACGCCAAACGCATATCGTGCGTGAAATTGACAAGAAAGCGCGCAAGAAAAACGGCGGAATGAAACGTTCCAGCTTTAAACCCAAACTGAAATCAGATTCAAAAACTAAAACCAATAATTTTTCACCACGTGGCCGCGACATCAATGATGACATTGAAACAAACATCAACGCGCCGAAAATGCCGCCCCAACCAAGCTCACCAACCTTATATCTGGCTAGCACTCACACCGAGGAAAATAAGCGGGCGACAAATGATGCCCCCTCAACCTCAGAAACAGCGAAACCGCTTCCCTTTAAGGTTATCCAAGGCGGAAAAGCACAGTCTTAATATTTACGCCTATATTCGCGCGATCTATTTTAAACAGAACTCAAATATCAGGAAGCTGCAAAGGTAAATTTAAACCGTGCGCCGCCAGTATAATCTTCATCCAACCAAATCTTACCGCCATGACGTTCAATAATTCTGCGGCAAATGGATAGACCAACACCATCTCCCTTTGGTGGAGAAGCGGATTCATGTACGCGTGTAAATATCTGAAAGATTTCCTGACTATAATCCGGCTTAATCCCCAATCCATTGTCCTGCACAAAGAACACAGGTACTTTGGATTCCGTATCCACCCCAATTGTGATAACAGGCGATGCGTCCGAGCGATATTTCATCGAATTTTCAATGAGATTCTGAAATAAATTCAAGACCAACTCTGCGTCAACATCAATAGAAGGTAGCGGATTGACCACAATCCTACCCCCCACTTCCTCCAGCTCGTCGCTTAACAAGGCCTCTATCATAGAAATGGTCTTACGCAGATCAGTTGGCACTCGCTTCAGCTCACTTCTAGATACGCGCGATAATGCATTCAAAGAATCCACCATGGCTTGACCATGGACTGCATTTTCTTGGATCAACGCAGCATATTCTGCGGCCTCACTATCGGGCTGAACACTTAATGACAACAGCTCGGACAGCATTCTCATATGACGCAAGGGCGCTTTCAAATCATGAGAAACGACAGTATTAAATTGTTCAAGATTTTTATTTGCTGCTTCTAATTCATCGACCACAACAGCAAGCTTCATCTCTGCATGTTTTTGTCTGGTGATGTCAGTACTTATAATCAACCAGCCCTCATTCTCAACGCCTTCGCCCAAGACCGGAATAATATCAATACTTTCCCAAGTATCTGGCCCCAGACCTCCCTCAACTTCAACACCAAGCATTGCTTTTCCTGTCGCAAGGACTTGTTCGTCCAGTGCAAGGCATGCCTTCTCATCAAAATTCACAAAAACATCTTGCGGCCGTAGGCCAACAATATCCTTCACTGACATGCCGACCAGATCAGCGGCTGATTTATTGACCTTCAGATACCTGTGATTTCTATCTTTTCTCCAGATAGAAGTCGGCACATTGTCAAAAATCAGCTGCAATTCATCACGGCTTTTTTCAAGTTCCTCACGCGCAAGATCTAACGTTTTCCGTTGAGAAATCATGCGGGCGATGACTGAAATTATCCCAATCTGAAACTCATCATATTCGGTTTTATTTGCCTGCTCTGATATAAAAGATACAAAAGAGACCACATCACCTTGCACAAATATTGGTGCCGCAGCGTAAGCGCGGACAGATATGTCTTCGCCTTCATACAAATTCGACACCAAATCTATATCTGATAGAAAAACAGCCTTATCCAGAGGCCAGATTCTAGATAAAATAGTCTTTTCAAATGGAAAATATGTTAGCTCATGCGCACAATCATTATCTTTGCTACTGCACTCCATTCGAACATTGTCACCCTCAATAGCACAAACGAAAGCATACTCCATTCCCAGCGCAGTTCGTCCGGCGAGAAGCATTTTCTTCAAATATTCATCTGTCGAAATATCCAAATCAGCCGAAAGTTCATATAGTTCCATTAAAGCCCGTTCGCGGCGCTTCTTATCAGAAATCCCACGCAAACCAATTTGCAAAGACTTCTCACCATCCTTCAACACTGAAACACGAAACCATTCTTCAAAATTGGGGGAAATATAGTGGTGATCAAATACCAGCAATTCATCCATATCTAGCGCCGGTAAAATCTTCTCCACCAACCCAGTCTTTCCGACATCAGGGAAGGTTGCTAACACTCTCTGTCCCATCATATCGAGCTCAGAAAAACCAGGAAATGCATATCGCCCCAAATCGGCGTATTTGACGATTAAGTCTTCAAATTCTCCAATTGGTGAAAACACAACATCTACGCAAAATCCCATCTCCATATTCGCTGCTAGAGCCGAACGATGATGTGCACTCATCACCTCCAATTGAGTTGGATAATTTTGGTGTTCAGAAACATCTTGAGCAAAAATAACTAAAACTGGCTTTTGACCATTTTTATCCAGTGTCAGCTCAACATTCACTGGATAAATAGAATGATCTTTCCGAATAAAGGCCGTTTCAAAAGTAATTTTTTGCCCATCATGGGAATCTAGCAGGGAAATATGTCTATCCAACTCGTCAGGACCGATGGAACATAGCTCCAAAAATGTTAAACTCTTTAATTCCTGACGCGTATATCCAAGTTTTTTACATACCAAAGCATTTGCGACAATTACCCCCCTTTGGGTTGTATCGAGAATGAATACTTCGCCAGATATGCTTTCTACAATCGCTTTCAAACGCGCCATTTCCATGCGCACCAAAGCAAATTTTTCTGAATTCAAGACCTCTGGACATGTCGACACCATGTTTTCCAAGAGATCAATAATTGATTTAATTTGAAATATTTCAGCTTCTTTAAATTGTATTTCTGAGGAATGCGCTAGAAAAAAATGTGCCTCCACATCTCCATATGCTTTGAGTGGGAAACAGGCAAAATAGTTGGCCTTCTGCGAAATATTAAGCAAAATTTCATTGTTGGCTGAGCGTTTTTCCTTAAAATCAGAAAGAATGCACCCTTCTGGCTTATTGTTAAACTCAGACCAATATGCATTCCCGATGGCCGGATCACGTTGGTGTTTTTTAAACGCGCCTTGATGAAGTATAAATTCATCTCCGGTTTGCGCGCACCGAAGACCTATCATCTCAACCTGAAATATGCTGTATGCTAGTTTCAATAGACCTTTTACGAATTCATCAGACCTATTAACTACTGTAGATTGTGGATCTTCTACGACTAGATATGCAGCCTTCCATAACTCGTCAAATCGATCGAGTTCGAACTGCTGTCTAGACTTGAAATCTGTTTCAGAACCCGTCATTGCTTAAGTCACAATCCCATTTGCTTCGCTGTCATAGTCGCCACAAAAGACTCCACATTATGAGACGAACCGCCCCCAAAACACCTGCTATCTTGCTTATCGATGATCATGCTGTATTTGCAAAAATATTCTCGGCATATCTTCTACGTACACACTTCAATAGCTATTTTGTGGAGAATGCAACCTCATTGCACATTGCTACTCAGCACTTAAAAAATCAATCGTATGATCTGATTGTCCTAGACAACCGAATTCCACCGCATCTCAATTACATTGAATCAGTTAATATTCTAATTAAAGCAAATTGGACTGGCCCTATTTTGCTTATGAGTGGAGAAGAGATCAAACTTGATGAAGAATCATCTGGAGATAAACACATTTCGTGTTTCTTATTGAAAGATGACCTGAATGAGAACACGCTCAATCAGGCCATAAATCAATGCTTAAACAAGCACACTTCGCAGTCCATTCAGGACAGTTAAATACACTTATATTAAAGTGCTTTGACGATATTCTCGACCATCTTTTTGGCATCATCGAGCAACATCATTGTGTTTTCGCGGTAGAATAGATCATTTTGAACCCCTGCGTATCCAGACGCCAAAGAGCGCTTGATAAACATAGTGGTTCCCGCATTCCAAACCTCAAGAACAGGCATACCATAGATAGGTGATGCTGGATCATCCTTCGCGCCAGGATTAGTGACATCGTTTGCACCAATCACAAACGCAACATCAGCCTGTTTGAACGAAGAGTTAATGTCATCCATTTCGTAGATTTCATCATATGGCACTTGCGCTTCTGCAAGGAGCACATTCATGTGACCCGGCATGCGCCCAGCAACAGGGTGAATAGCGTAAGATACATCAACACCCGCCTCTTTCAGACTATCTGCCATTTCTTTAAGTGCGTGTTGAGCTTGCGCCACCGCCATACCATATCCCGGCACGATGATAACTTTAGATGCATTCTTCAAAATAAAGGCCGCATCATCAGCAGATCCAATTTTGACCGGCTTGTCGGAATTATCAGCGCGAGCAGACGTATCCGCATCATCGCCGCCAAATCCACCTGCAATCACAGATATAAAGGAACGGTTCATCGCTTTACACATGATATAAGATAGGATCGCACCTGAAGCACCAACAATGGCCCCTACAACAATCAAAGCAAAGTTTGAAAGCGTGAAACCAAGTGCCGCTGCTGCCCATCCTGAATATGAATTCAGCATAGAAATAACAACCGGCATGTCCGCACCACCAATTGGCAATACAAGTGTAATACCTGCAATCAAAGCCAATGCAGCAATCGCAAGAAGCAAATACCCATTACCTGCCTGCGCGACGGGTGAGACCGCCAACATAACAGTCAACGCAACCAGTCCAGCCACGATTGCTAAGTTCAACCAATGACGTAATGGCAACAATACTGGACCACCCGGAAGCGAACCATTTAGTTTAAGAGCCGCAATAACAGACCCAGAAAAAGTTATCGCCCCGATAAGCGCTGAAAGCGACATTTCCACAAGGGATCGTGGCCCCATAACGCCATTTTCACCAATCAACCCAAATGAAGCCGGCGCATAAAAAGCAGCAAGTGCGACCAATAAAGACGCCAAGCCCCCAAGCGCATTAAACATACCCACCATTTGCGGCATGGATGTCATGGGCGCACGTGTAGCTAGAACAGCCCCCACGCCTCCACCAATAGCAAC
>JGI2924J29684_1077877_pt1 | contig 24466 bp, 17 predicted proteins | sample BenlonsequencITS_FD_29684 | JGI IMG/M metagenome (IMG submission 29684)
AGGGAGCCAGGCCCGCAGGGAAGGCCTACCCTTCGACACGTCTCGCACGGAGGAGTGGAAGATCGCATGGATCGAAGCTGACATCGCTCTCGGTCTTGAAGACGTGATGCGAGCCGAAGTGTTCCGGTAGAAGCGTCTGTGGTGCTTGACGCTTCTCCGGCCTGGGATAGGGAGAGGTCATGAAGACATCTACACAAGGAGTTCTGCACTGCCGCTGCGGACGAGATGAGATCCTCGCGATTGGGCTGTGCGCAACCTGCTACACCCTGCGCCGTCAGGATGAGGAGTACTTTGGTGGCCTGCGTGAGGCAGTGTTAGAGCGTGATCAGTACCGCTGCCGCGTGTGCGACGCTCCAAGGCGCAACAAGCGTTCCATCATCGTGCATCATCGCGTACCCGGAGGGTCCGTACTGCACCTCATGCTCTCGCTCTGCCCTGGTTGTCACGCGAAGGTGCACCGCACCATGGCGGTTCTGTCCGCTATGCCTCCGTTGCTGCTGAAGCTGTGGAGAGAACAACACCCGGTCGGGCATGAGCAACAAGTCTTAAATTTTCAGCAGGAACACATACGACCCCAGCATATGTCGATGTTCTGACCGCCGCCGCGAACACCGTGCCCGCCGTATCGACAGTCGGTCCACCTGGGAAACTGGGCAAACCGTTCATGATAAGTGCTCGCTCGCGCAACATGATGACCGGGCAGCGTTCATGACACCGCAAGACCTACAGCTATGTCGGCTGCGCGACACTCGGGTGTATGCTCTAACTCATCATTTGACAGGGGGAGTTTTCGGAGGCTCTCCCGCCTTTTGCTCAACCACACCACACACTGCAAGAACCCTCCAGGTCTATTAGCACCGACATCCTGTTCGAGGACGCCTTCAATGGTCGCGGCATCTGCAGGGACAGGAGCCAGTGTGAACTGCTCGAAAGCCCCTTGCCGTAGATGCCGGCATGGGCTTTTCTTGATGGTGCAGCTAACGAGGACTCGTCCGTCGACTGTGCCTCTCTAGTGGCGAACAAGGACATTTCCCAAAACGGCGCTTTCGGCAAGTCTAACGGTTCTGTAAAAGGCGACAAATGCGATTCGGAGAATTCGATTTTTATCCAGAACGCGGTGAGCTGCTTTACAAGGGAGCCCGAGTTCGTCTTCAATCACAGCCTTTAAAGGTACTGGATTTGCTGTTGAGGGCACCAGGAGAACTAGTCAGCCGGGATCTTATACGGACTACCCTGTGGGGCGGCACATACACGGACCACGAGCATGGGATCAACACGGCGATCCGGAAGCTTCGGGAGAGCATTGAGAGAAAAGGCCGGAATGCGGTTTCCATCCAAACCGTTTCCGGCAAGGGCTATCGGCTCTTGTTACCTCTTGCGGATCGAGCGTCCTGGAGCGCACCGGGGATCTTGGAGCTTCAACTCGTTCCCGGCTACCTCGACGAAAAGATAAGACAGAGGCTGCACGGATTATTAGGAGAGATAGCGGGCGCGCTGTCCCAGACCACAAAATACCGGGCCCACGTCCAGGCAGGAGCCCCGACAGGGGAGTTGCTGCTGAAGATCGCCGCACAGCAGTGGAACGAGGAGATCCTCCTGACAGCCCAGCTGACAGAGGTCGAGAACGATGAGCCGCTGTGGTCAGACACCTACCGATTCGATCTCCTACAGAGCCTTGCAGTTCAGCTCAGACTCGTACGGGACATTGTCACTGCGTTGACGGCTCTGCCTAAGCGGCGGAGTCCAGCAGAACGGTCGGACTGCATGGCTCGAACGCTTGCCGAACCTTCCATCCTCGATCCTGTCGGCTACGAAGCTTATCTTGACGGCCGGTTTCTTTTCGCACAGCGCAGCCCACGATCGCTCTCCGCTGCGCGAACACGTTTCGAAGTTGCATGCGAGCTGAACCCAGATTTCGCGTTCGCGCATGCGAGTCTGTCGCGCACCTGCAGATTCCTTACCATTTTTGAAACGGGAGAGCCAGGTCATCTTTGGCGATTAGCGGAGCATCACGCTTGCCGGGCGGTTGAACTAGATCCTCGAATATCGGAAGCGCAGTCTAGTCTCGCCTGCGTACAGGCGCGTTATCAGTGGCGCTGGCTCGACGGCTGTGCCGCTTACGAAGAGGCACTCCGTCTGAACCCGAGTGATCCGGAAACCTACTGCGATTACGGTGTCGCGCTGCTTGCCATGGGCGAGTTCAACGAGGGGGCGCGTTGCTTGGAACGGGTCCTGGCGCTTGATCCGCGGTACGCCGTCGGCCGTGCCACTGTTGCACTAGGTAGATTAATGCAAGGCAGACGGAGCGAAGCGGTTGCGATGCTCGAGGGGATGACGGAAGCAATGCCCGACTTTCTCACGCCCTGGATCTATCTGGGTATAGACCAGCTCAATACGGAGCACTGGGCAAAAGCGGAAGTGAGTTTCCTGCAAGCACTAAGACTCGCTCCCGACAATCCGACCTTCGTAAGCCTGCTTTCGCAGGCCTATGCGGGCCAAAACAGGATGGAAGACGCGGTGCGAGCCGTAGGCAAGCTTAGTGTGATCGGCAGGGATCGGTACGTGTCCCCCACTGCCCGTGCGGTTGCAGCCATGGCTGTCCGAGATGATGATGCTGCGCTGCTTGCGGTCGAGTGCGTCGTCAATGAGCGTGACGCAAACTTCGCGCTATACCGACGGATGCGAGTGCTCGATCCCATTCGCGAACATCCTGTGTTCATAGCGACTTTGCAAGCGATGGACCTCCAAAAGCTCTGATCAGATGAGCCGGTTGAAGGGGTTCGGTTCGTCACCCTCCAGATCGTCAAGGCGGGTCGCATGAGAACTGTGTGCTTCTAGCTTTTTGAATTCGGCTAACTTATTCATTCTTGGATACTTGCCTGTTCAGATTAGTTCACCTCTGAGCTAGCGCAACTCCCTGTAGCCTTGCTCTGCCTCTCTCCCATATCAAATTCTTGTGTCTACAGGTGCTATGTTGCCGACAGTGTCATCGATGCCTCGCATCGTCAGAAGTGCGGGTGCCGCCATCAGCGCCCTTGTTTCCCACGGCAGTTCTTCCATGTCGCTCCCATTAGGTGCTTTACTGCTCGCCCTCGCCGGCTGTGGAGGAACAGGCCCGGGGACTGCTACGCCAGTGTCGCCAATCGCACCGCAACCACCCGCTGTACAAGGGCAGGTAGTCATCGCCGCCCCAGGCGACGGCACGAAGGTGACCGCCCTACCGCTGATCCTGCGTGTCACACTTTCAGCAGGCGCCACCACAACGAACACAGCCATTTCTATCAACGGCCACGACGTTACCGCGAAACTTGCCGCGACTGTTACGGGCGGGATTTACGAAGGCCTAGTGGCGTCTGAGGACGTCTATGTAGGAGTAAATCGGATCAAAGCTGTAACCGGGGCGGTGACTGCCCGCTCAACCTTCAATTACGATCCCTTCGTCGCAGATTTCAAGAGTCCCGAAGTAGTGACGGCAAACTCAATCGGACAACCGGTCTCGGACGTGGTGGGCATCCAGACACGAGTTAAACAGAACGGCACTTTTCAGATTTACATTGGTAAGAAGGCATACGGCGTCCAGGATAGCAATCACAACAGCACAGACCTAAACGGATTCCAAGTGCTGCTCCTCCGTAGGACTGACCTAAGCTTGGTCTCGAACACCTTCTACCAGATTGACGGGACGCTCGACCAGACGACACAGTTTGCGAATGACATCGATCCATCCACAGCGAAGTTCACAGCCGAATCAAAATGCGGGTTGGAGGGCTGTGTCCTGATCATCCAAAGCCTGCAGGCCTGGAACGGCAAACATAAATGTGATTTCAATACCGCTGGACCTTCAGATTCAACATGCGGTTCTCTTCAAGAGGCGCTCCTCCACATCGGGGGTACCAACACGCTTTTGTTGAATCAAATCAATCCGGCCGACGTGGGCTATTCTTTTGTAGGAAACGTAGGATCGAGCGTTCTCAAGCCAGGTTTGAATTACGAGCGGGTTGCCTGCGCTTCTTTAGTTGACGGCTGCATCTCCAATTATTACGTGCCAAGTACCGCGATCCCGAATTTCGCGGACGGTATCGGTCCAACCCTTCGCGGAACCGGATATGTTGGAGCAAAGACCATTCCAGCTTCAGGTGATTTACCCGCCCTACCTGTACAGGAGGCCGGCATCCGAGGGGAGTTCATCCTCGACAACCATGATAACTACACGTTTACGTATGCGGATCCCCCAGTTCGCTTCGCGATGGGTTTGACAACTTACGCTGACGGCAGCATTTCTAAGCAGCGAAGCACCGTAGAATTAAGCGTCTCTGCTAAAAGCCCAAGTCCGTTCCCCGATGGGACATCGAGTGTTTCCGTAGGCTCGGCAACGCTGGTTGAAAATACGAACAACCGCGCAGTGAGCGGTGGTTTTCATCTAGTTGCGTTTGATGCAACCACCTTTAGGAATTTGTTGAACGGTACTTATTCCACGGACCCAGGTCTCTGTCAGTCCAACAAATGCACGTCTACTGATGGTGGAACCATCAGTCCCTTGGCGCAACTGACCTCGGATATCTACTCGCTGAACTCTAGACGGGCTATATTCTTCCTCCAGAGTGTTGGTAGCTTGCGCCATGAGTGCGATCAGAACTATGTGAAGACTCCGACAGGTCATTGCCAGTCAGGAGACTTAACAAAAGGGAGTTTCCCCTTTCAAGACACTTGGGATAAAGCCGCTCAGGCCGTTCAAGACATCGGCGGGGACTATGCTCTCTTCGATTCATTGTCACACCCGTCCTACAGATACAATGCTTTTGACGCAACGATTTCCCAGCAGAAAGTTGTAGCTGATGGTGGCCTGGAAGATGACTATCATCTTGTCGGTCAATGGTGGATGTCTGGCAACAACACAGCCAATCCGCTTGGTGTGGAGGAGAGCAGTCACATCAATCGAGAGACGATTGCCGGTGGTGGTCCTTCACGCATGTCAGGTCTCCTTAAAAAGGAGAACGATGGTTATTATCGCGCATCCATGGAAACGCAGTATGGGAACTTCTTCCCTAACTCGTCACTCACATTCCTTGCAGCGCCACTAACGCCTTCCGTGGAGTGGCCGCTCACTGGTACATCCGGGACTTCAGGGCAGACAGCAGCCTACCGATTTATTAGTCAGCAACTTCTGCTCTGCCAGCAAAGCTGCAGCGACCTGCGTTTGGCATATAGCAATCTGAACCAGAATCCTGCGATTTGGTTCGCTCGTCTGCAAGCAATGCGGGGCCCAACGGACTGCACGGCTGATTCCTGCACCCAGGGCTTCACAGCGGATGATTTTACGGCTGCCAAACAGCAGATTCTCTTGGAGCTGCAGTACCTCGGCAATCTGCGCGAGTATCAGACCAATCTCCTCAACTTGCTACAAGCACAGGAGTCGAATCAGTCCTTAATTCTGCAGCAAGAGGCCGACGCGATTCTGGGCAGTACACAGGGACCAATCGCAACGAAAACAGTGGCTGCAAACAACTGGAGAACCTGGGCGGGTGACGCGTTGAAAACCATGGGGCCCGTGTTGCAACTCGGGGCGCTGAGTCTCGGCGCGACAACGGATGTTGTAGTGCCAGGAGCCCTGATTCCTGCTGCCGGTGTGGCCGCAGCGCTCGGCGTAGCCACGCTGGATCTGTCAGCTTCGAGCACAACAAAGCCTGATGGAGTTCCGATAGCTCAGCAGGACAAAGACCTCATCGCAGTGAGCCATCTTGCCGGCAATCTGGCTGATCAATACACGCAAATTCTTGGCACGGTCGGCCATAACTTCAAGAGGATTACCGCGGACTGGGGAAGATTAAGTGCGCTCGGTTCATCCCTGGCGAACAACAGCCAACCGTGGGACTCCACGGCAAACCAAAATCTACTGACCGCATTTGACCGTACCGCGCGTCGACAATTCGTTCAGACGCTGCTTCCAGCCGCATTCTCGATAACTCACCATACCTACAGCTCTCCAGGTATCAATCCGAACTATGGCGGGATCTTCACTCCAAGCGACAGTACATGCGGCATGGCGGGATGGATTGCGGATAGACAGAGCAACCGCAACAACTCTGCGAACCAGCCATCGGGCACCTACATGTTCACGTTTATACCGGGCGCCCCGATCGACGGCATTGGAACCCCTTCCAATACCATCAATAAATGGCCCTTTGATAACTGGTGGGATGTTTGGATGCTCACCCCCGGAAAGGGAGCGAGTGGCTGTACTCCAGATGGTATAGCCAACAGCTTCTTCGAGGACACAGGCCTCTTCATACCGGTGAGTGCCGACAACAGTAACTCTCTCGGTCTCTACAAGCCCTTCGTCTTCCAACGCTTCCCAAATGTAATCGAGAGTAGGGACGGCCAGAACGCTCGAGATGCATATGAGAAGGCATTCGAAGGAGCCAGTTATGATAGCTCGGACTATCCCTTCTTAATTCCTGACGGTGCTTTCCCGAATGACCCAAGCAACTATTAAACTTGTGCCATGCGCTTTGCAAGGATCCTTGAGATTGCTAATGGTCTTCCGCGAAACCCGCCCTTTTGGGGTGGGTTTCGCTGCGTGATAGTTGAGTCTGTTGGCTCATCCAGCGAGGACGTCGGTGTTGGAGATCATGCCCCATCAGTCAACATACAGGTCGTTGTTGCTGGAGCCACGGACGACTTTCATGTTGTCATCACGATGTGCGACGTCGCGACGCCTCGCTGCAGAACGCGCTCGGTCTCTCAATCCATTTCGGACACTCATAACATTCCGGACCTGCTCCAGAAGGGATGCAGTCAATGACAAAGATTCTCACTGCGATTAAAGTCGTTTTGCTGATTGCAGCCGTGTCCCTGCTTGCTTTCACCGCAAAAATACGACGGGAACAGAGAGTAGATGTCTTTCGGGTTCGCAATCTTCAAATCGTCGCTTCGTAGGGGAAGGAAAGCGCATCATTTGGCGTCGTAAATAACGACACGCGACCGAGTGTGTCTCTGTTCGATTCGGAGGGAAGGCAGTCGCAACTCTTAATACGAATGACCGGGGGAGCCTACCCTCTCCTTCACCGGCAAGGATCCGCGGCAGAATGTCTCTGTGGGTTACCTCTGGTGAAGCGACTCAACGGAGCCCAAGGGATAGGAAGATCCATTAGGCAGTTGGGGTCTTCGTATCAGATCCCCTGGATCGAATACGAAGACCTTTGATTCGTTCGACTTGAAGTCCTATCCAGTGGGAAAGAAACGATCAAACCGGTGGAGGTTCTTCCGCAATATCAAGTCCACTGAAGAGACGTTTTAACGCAATACGACCGATGGAACTCCTCACTTCGCACAGCCAACGCCCATGCTGGGAGACAGGGTGGAAGATTCCTACCACCTGGGCTGTAGCGTCAGTATTCGTTGTCGTAGATTTTGTGCAGATATTTGTCGTTGGACGGGTGCGTGGGTGCGTCCTATGATTGCACCTCATCGAATCCCAAGTTCCCTCACGACAAAGGGTTGGGCGATTCTTGATCGATTGCCCCGGCATAGAGAGGTGAGGTTTCCGCAAACCCGACTTCTCGGGAAGCCCACCGTTCGGCTACGCTCAGACACGGTCCATCCCTATGCTGAACTAGAAGGAACGCCGTCGAGCTTGCGATCAGTGATCTTGTACAGAATGCTGATTTGGTTGAACAGACGCCTCGGGCATACATCGTCGGCTACGTCTGCGAAGGCCTAGTCAAGGCACGGAAACAGGTTTCGACTCAACTTGAAGCGTAGTTTCCGCAAACCCGACCTTCAAGGAGGCACTGCTCCGATCAGCCCACAAACGAGTGGGCCACCGCTGCTTGGCATGAGTTACGGAACGCAGTCCGTTCGAAACAAGCCAAACGAATCTTCAGGTTTGCGCCGATAAGATGCGATCAACTTCGGCACCCGTCCCCGGGGGTCAACCGCAGGAAAGGTGCCGAAGCGACCGCACACCTCTTTTAATACGCAAAATTGATCGACCGGAGTAGGCGCAGTACGGTACGGTACTCCCCGGTGATGCCCTCCGCCTCAGCACGTCTAGAATGAAATCTGCCTCAAGTTCGGCCAAATGCAATGAGTGAAACAAGCGAGACCGAAAAGACCCCCTTTACTCTGACTGAACGTGCTCGCATCGAAAGCGAAGTTGCGCAGATTCTTTCGCATGCCTCGTTCCGCAACAGCGCGAGATGCAGCAAGCTCTTGCGATTCTTAGTAGATGGAGCCGTCCGGGATGAGCCGTCGAGTTTAAAGGAGCGGTTGATCGGTCACCAGCTCTTCGGACGTGCGACAGATTACGACACCGGTTCAGATCCAGTTGTACGCAACACTGCGTCTGAGGTTCGTAAACGACTCGCTCAGTACTATCAGGCAGCAAATGAATCGTCAGGCGTAAGAATCGGATTGAACCCCGGATCGTACGTGCCTGAGATCAATTTAGACACGCCAGAAGCCACAGCAGAAGCTGCGCCCCAAACCGACGTCGCGAGATCGCTGCCCATTTCCCTGGGCGTCTGGGCAAAATCACCGCGACCGCTCCACCGCTTGCGGTGGCAGCAGCTTCTTGTAGAAGTCGCTTTTGCTGGCGCCCTAATCGCTTTAGTACTCACCGGCTGGCGCAGTTTCCGAGCGAGGAATGCTGTTCGCGCATTCTGGGGGCCGGTGTTCCAGTCAAACCAAGACACAGTCATCTGCATTGGTTATATGCGTCGCCGGTTGGAGACACCGAGCAGCGCCACGGACATGCCTACCGTCGCGGTGCCCGATGCTGCATCGTACGCAGCCATCTCTGCGTTACTGGACACGCATGGCATGCATTCGCGGTTGATCGCGGCAAACCTGGCGACCTACCCAGATCTGATGGGTCGGAACGCTGTCCTACTGGGCGCATTTAACAATCCATGGACGTTACGCCTCTCCTCCGCGCTGCGCTACAAAGTAGGCAGAAGCGACGAAGGATCTAACCACCGCGGAGCTTGGATCGAAGACAGTGTTTCTAAAGACCACAAACGCTGGACAATTCCGTGGGTCGCTGAGTACAAAGACTGGACCGTCGACTATGCGATTGCGGGGCGTGTCCACAACCCAGCAACCGGCGAGTTGACTTATTTTGCAGCCGGTGCCGGAAAGTACGCGACAGAAGCAGCGGGTACCTTCCTGACGCAAGAGCGTTATCTGCGAATGCTGCCTCTTGCTGTTAACGACCCCAAAATCAACGTAGAAGTGGTTCTGAAAGTAGACGTGGTAAACGCAACCGCAGGGCCACCGCAACTCATGGCCGTGAGCACCTGGTAGACCCCCGAGGACTCCGGGTCCGATTGCCAAAAGGAACTTATATAGACGAGCCAAGTTTCTGGTCAGTAATTTCACTCTTCCCGCAAAACGGCGTTGCCGGCAACTCCTCCTGCGGACTGTTTCCGGAAGCCGACTTTGAAGGAACGGCGGCGCTCATGTGCCGCTAACGGCGTTTCTCGTTACGGATGAATGGCCGGTCCCGCCCCGCAGGCAAGCTAGTTTCTGTAGGCCGATCAACTATTCGGCGCGCAGTGTGATCGCCGGGTCGACGCGTGTTGCTGCATGAGCGGGGATGAGAATTGCAACAAGTGCCACCGACGAGAGAAGTAGGGGGATGAGGATGTACGTCAACGGGTCATAGATGCTGACCTGGAACAGCATCGTTTTAAGCACGTGCGAGGTCACCAACGCAATGCCGAGCCCCACCGCCGATCCCACGAGCACCATGCGTAGTCCGTCATTTGCAATGAGACGCAGGATATTAGACTGTGTTGCGCCGAGAGCCATGCGCAGCCCGATCTCCTGTGCTCGCTGCGCCGTCATGTACGCGATGAGGCCATAAAGGCCCACGATTGAAAGCACCAAGCCCGTCAGCGCAAAAAATCCGAGCAGCGTTGCTTCAAAGCGTGGCCGGTCTGCCAGTCGCCTAAGGGATGCGTTCAGAGGCTCCATTCTTAGCGGAATAGTGCGATCGATCGCAGAAACCTCGGATCGGACCCACGGTTGAAGCATGGCCGTCGGCATTGCGCTATCCACGATCAGCATCAAATGGTCTCCGCTCCAGTCGCCGGATACGCTTCGCCGCAGGGTGTACATCTCAGGATTACTCTCTTCAGTAAGTCCACTGTTTTTCACGTTATCTGCCACACCGATGACTACAGCGCCAGCACCGCTGACAGCAGTATCCAGGAATCGCTTTCCCACGGGATCCTCACCCGGAAATAGGCGCTCGGCCAATGACCGGCTAAGGATCACTTCACGCTGCTGTTGGGTGCGATCCTGATCTGCAAAATTGCGCCCGCGGAATATCTGAATGTTTAGTGCGCGAAAGTAGTCGGGCGTCACGAATCGGCCCACGACAGTTCCGCCTGTTCCTGCAGGGGTCGGTGGCTTGCCCTCCACATGCAAATCGGAGAATCGAAACCCGTCTTGCCACCCTCCGGGTGGAGTCGAGTCGGTGACGGCCACCGCGCGGGTACCGGGTAGCCTTCGCAGCGATGATTCGAGACGAAGATATAAGTCCATGACCTTTTGATTTGTGTTGTAGCGCAACTGGGGAACTGTAACCTCTACGGTCAATGCTCTATCCGTTCGCATCCCGAGATTCTGCTCCTCGATCTTCATGAAGCTGCGGATCAATAGCGCCGCACCGGACAGCAGGACGATGCTGACGGCGATCTGCGTCGTGACCAGAACACGCCTCGAAAAAGCATGATGGCGCGACATGGATGTCTTCGCGTTCAGCGCGGCCAGTTTTGGCTTCTGTAGCGCAGTAGCAATGCCGACGATCACTGCGCAGAGGCACGATATCAGGGCGGCAAACACTCCGATACGGAGATCGAGATGAGCTTTACTGATGAACGGAATGCCGGCCGGGGCAAGGTGGACGAACACGAGTACGAGCGCCTGCGCAACGGCCAGTCCCGCTAGGCCTCCCGCCGATGAGAGCACAAGTGTCTCCGTCAACGCCTGGCGAGTGAGCCTCCCCCGGCTCGCGCCAATCGCAGAACGAACTGCGAGTTCGCGCTGACGCCCGGCCCCCCGCGCCATCATCAATCCCGATACGTTCGCGCATGCGATGAGCAAGACAGCAAGGACAAAGCAAAAGAGAACCCACGCAACCAGTCGCGATTCCTGCATCTGACGATCTCGAAGCGTTCGAATGCTGAGCCGAGTTTCGCTCTTAGCGCTAGGAGGGAACCACTTGAGATCGCCGTTGAAGAGAGGCTGCATCTGCGCGAACGCCTGCGCTACGCTGACGCCGGGTTTGAGGCGCGCAAACAGCCGCATAGATTCTCCGAAGCCGCCATTCACCGTCTGCTGGACCGCGGGATTGAGGGCAAGTGGAAATACGACATCTGCAGCTTCTAGAGTGGGAAACTCGAAGTCCTTGGGCAGAACGCCCACAATTCGGACAGGATTGCCATCTACATCAATCATTCGGTTCAGGATGTGCGGGTCGGCGTCATAATGTCCTCTCCATAACCCGTAAGAAACCATCATCACCCGAGGTCCGTTTGCCCGATCCTCCTCGGGCAGAAAATTGCGTCCAAGAGCCGGGGAGATCCCGAATAAAGGAAGAAAGGTCGATTGGAATGAAATGCAGCTTCGCTGTGTTGGCTCATTCTCGATGAGGTCGCAATGATGGACGCCTGTGCTCTGCGCCGCGAGGGCCGAGAAAGGGGTCTGATACGTCTGCCACTCCTCATAGAAGCGACCCATCACAAACTCCTGCCGTTCCAGCGGATGCACGAACCCTAGCGACACAATTCGACTCGGTTCCGCGTAGGGCAAAGGCCTAAACAAGATGAGATCGACAACACTGAAGACCGCAGTCGTCGAGCCGATACCAAGTGCGAGGGTGATCAGGACACTGATCGTAAAGAGCGGATTGCGGCCAAATCCGCGAAATGCATAACGAACGTCCTGGATTACCGTTCCGATCCACCACCCGGGACGCTGCCGCTCGCATTGTTCCCGCGTAAGCTCGATCCCGCCGAACTCAATTAGCGCTTGGCGGCGAGCTTCGACCGGTTCCAGTCCATCCTCAATTTTGCTTTTAATCGCCTCGTTGAGATGAAACTCGATCTCGTCATCGAATTCGCGATGCCTCTTACGAAGAATCAGAAAGCGCAGCCGCGTCAGGAGTTCCGAGATCATGAGGACGTCTCCGTGACTCGGCCAAGGACAGACGCGATTGCTAACGACAGTCGATCCCAGGTTGCCAGCTCCGTCACAAGCTGCGTCTTGCCGGTCTGGGTCAGCCGGTAATATTTCGCCCGCCGATTATTCTCCGTGGTATGCCACTCCGATTCAATCCATCCCTTGTACTCGAGCCGATGGAGCGCTGGATAAAGCGAACCCTGCCCGATCTGCAAGACGTCTTTCGAGAGTTGTTGGATACGCTGCGCCATGCCCCATCCATGCATTGGCTCAAGCGCTAGGGTCTGAAGAATCAATAGATCCAATGTTCCCTGCAACAGGTCTATTGATGGCGGCATCTGCTTCCCCTCGGCATTCGACAATAGATTTACGCTTGCTCCTGTCGAGTGTCAAGGGGAATAGAGCCGCCAGCTTTCTATCTGAGGAGCCTGGCTCCGGGCCATTGCCATGGCGTTGCCGAGCAGCACGAGAAGCAGTGCGTATCTTGAAAAGATAGAAGTGTGGTTCATGGCCGCTGGCCACGCAATAGTTGATTGAGTCAGGCGCTCTGAACAGAGTCCGTGTTTACTGATGGGGTGCGATTGCGACCGATAATGCTCCGCGGATAGGGCCAGTCGTACCGGCATTGACGAGTGTGCCATCTGGAGCGACTGTGTAGACTGCAACGGCACCGTTCTGGTTGGTCACGTAGACGAACTTGCCAGCAGGGTCGAACGTGATGCGAAAAGGCACAGGTGCCCCCGCCATTGAGAGGCTTCCATCCGGAGCGTTCTGAGTTCTATTCAGTGTTAACGCACCCGTGTTGTGGTTGATGGAATACATCGACACACTATTGCTGGCTCGGTTCACAACGTAGGCGAATCGGCTGTTCGGATCAATCGCTACTGAGGTGACTCCTGAGCCTGCAACGACAAGGGGCACACCAGGAGCTACGATTGGCGACAGCATTCCTGTTGCGGAGTTGATGCTGTATTCCCAAGCAGCTCTTGTAGATTTGCCATCTGATTCATTGTTCAAAACGTAGAGGAATCTTCCATCTGGCGTGACCTTAGCGTCGAACAGGTACCCGTCGGCCGGCAACGAAGCGGGTGACGTGGGAATAAGCATGCCAGTCGATTGATCAATGGTGAACATGGATACCGCAGCGCCGGTCGTCACGGAGGCGGGGGCATACAGAAAACGCCCTTTAGGGTCGATGGCGAGACTTGCCACGACAGAAGCTGACTGGCCGGGAAGAATTGTTGATATGGAAAATGGCCTGGTTGGTGTGAGCACGCCCGTCAACTGATCAATCGTGAACATGGAGATCGACCTACCGCGAGTGTTTGCGGTATATGCAAATCGTCCAAGGGGGTCAATGACCATTTCTTGTGGGTACCATCCCGTCGGTACAGAAGCTGGCGACGTGGGCTTGAGTACCCCGGTGGTGGGGCTGATGGTGTACATAGATATTGTCGATTGGCTCTCCTGGTCGGGTGCTGGGTTCGCTACGTAGGCGAATCTTCCTTTCGGATCAGTAGCCACTATTTCCGAATCGGTCTCCGGGTCTGTAATCCCTATGGAGATCGAAGCAGGCATGGTGGGCGTGAAAAGCCCCGTACAGGAGTTGACGCTAAACATCGACACGTTGTGTCCATCCAAGACGTAACCAAATTCAGGCGTGGTCGAAGGAAAGCATGCGGTAGTCATCGCAGGGAGCGATGGGATGGCCGCTCGCAAGCGAATTGGATTGGCTCTACACCCGCTTATTGACAGAACCGCCAAACCAAACACAGCAGGGTAAAAGCGAAGAATGTTCCCACCAAGATCGATCATCTGTGTAGGAGTGTAAAGGTACTGCTCCAGCAGTTTCTTGTCGTAGCTTCGGGCTCTCGTCGTCGCGAATGCGCATCGCTGAAATGTAATACCCTGAGTGCGGGCTAACTTTCTATAACAGCGTTTATCGTTACTTATGGATCGAGGAACTCAAGAATCTTTGCCGAAGCGGCGGCAGACAAACGCTGTCTCAAGAGCGATGTCGGGCGGGGTGGAGCACTTCTATGATTCCCTAGCCGACGCCTATCATCTGATCTTCGAAGATTGGGATGCGGCCATCGCCCGTCAGGCAGGCGTCCTCGATGCGCTTATTAAGAACAAGCTCGGCCTTCAGCAAATCCGTCTTCATGACTGTGCTTGTGGGATCGGAACTCAGGCCGTTGGGCTTGCAGCTTTAGGTTATGAGGTCTCCGGATCGGACCTTAGCCGGACGGCCATCCGACGAGCGTCGAGCGAAGCGGTAAAGCGAGGACTCGCCATCCAATTTGAAGTTTCGGATATGACCGGCCTTGCGGGGTATCCCTCAGGTTGTTTCGATGTTCTGGGGGCCTTTGATAATGCGCTGCCTCATCTGTCTGCAGATCAAATGACGGCAGCGGCGAGCTCCTTTTCGCGTGTACTCTGCAGCAACGGCTTGTTCATCGCGAGCATTCGAGACTATGACAACCTGATTCAGACACGCCCGGAGTTCCAGGGGCCTTCGTTCTTTGGCAAACCCGGCTCGCGCCGGATCGTTCATCAGGTCTGGGACTGGGTTACCCCTGGTTCTTACGATTTGCACCTGTACATATCGCTACAGCAGGACGAAGGCTGGGAAGTTCTCCACTTCGCCTCTCGGTATAGATGCATGCTTCGAGCCGAAGTGGCCGCAGCGCTGCGTTCCGCGGGCTTTGCGGGGGTGGAATGGCTGATGCCATCGGCTACTGGGTACTACCAGCCCATTGTGATCGCGCGAGCTCCGTAGGTTGGCCTCACTTGTCGGCCTCTCGACAGCGATATGCAACCCGAGGTGAAAAGCCTCGTTATCTGCTGCTAATCCTGCATCGACGAGGTCCAGTGTTCCGCGCTCACTAGCTTCTGGCGAGCTTGTTCTTTCCACCATTCCTCTAAGCCCGCCATGTCCAGCATTGCTTGCGCGAGACCCCGATCAAACGCCAGATACATGCAGCTATTGATGTCTGGTACGGAAGCAGCAGCATTCAATCGGTCCTCAAGCACCCAGCGATCCGTTTCTTGCAATAGTCCCGGTTCCAGTACCCGCATGTAGAAGCCAGTTCGATTTTCTCGAATCGTCAGCTTCACCCAGTCTGTGCGACCGATACGCCGTGCCAGATTCGCGCAAGGCACACGAGGGCCGCTCACTTGGGCGAGAGCGGTTCCGACACGAACGACGTCACCGACGCAAATCTCGGATTCCCTGAGTCCCGCAAGGGTGATGTTCTCACCCACGCTTCCGGCTGGGAGCTCGATTCCGTACTCCCGCTTCCAGAACGCATAGTGGTCCGCTAAATGGACGCATATCGCCGCTCCCGGTCCACCGTGGTACGGTTGAGCGACCTTGTCTCCTAGCAAACCTTGGAGAGATACTTCGACGGATCCTTCCGTGCGGTCGCGGCAAATCGAGGATGTCCAGGTGCCACGGTCATCCACGATCTCTCTCGGACGGCCAGTGAAGACAGCCTGAATAAAGCCTTGCGACATCATCCCTGCATTTTAAAGACTTCAATCGGTCTCGAAAGTAGCATTCTCGTCAGTGATCCAGCGCACATGGTCCGGCGATGACGGTAGCGCGGCAAGTCTCCATGAAGCACGTTTATGTGCAATTTTGGCGAAGGATTCTCGGCCTCGTCGATCACGTCCGACCGCGAGCCAGATGGTGAATCCGCTCGAACGCATAGGCCTGTGTTCCCTTGAGCCAGTGAATGGCGACCTGATCGGAGAATATCGCGCTAATTCGGTGCTGGATGCTCAACCTGGTCGATGACCATAGCTGAGACCGGCCCTTTGCGTGCATAAAGCCTTAGCCCAAGCTGTTGCTGCACTGCCTGGAAAAGAGGAGGGCTAGGAGCATCTTCTGAGGCCGGATGAAGCTCTCCCCCAAACTGGTTTTCATCAGGTGCCCATTCCAGAGTGAAGTCATACCTACCTGTAAGCCCCGTCATATCGACGACAGGACGATCAAGCACGGCTCTCTGTAGCAGAGAGGTGAAGTCATTCATCGTAGCGTTGCGGGCCGGCATGACAATCTTTTGCGGATAGACCATTCCTGGACCTACGCTCGATGGGTCAGTAGGACTCAGGCTCGTAGCTTTAAGTTTGGGTCCGTCTTTCGCTACTTCCAGCGCGAATATCGAGAATTCTTTCTGCTCACGGTGGTATGTCAGCTTGAAGCGATCCTCTAGCAGATTGCGGAGCATTGACATTTGTGCTTCGCGAGTTGGACTGGTCTGTCCAGATCCAGGCGCTAACGCAGAAATATCGAAGTAATCAGAGTCGACCCATTCCGGGCCCCCAGAGATCGTTTTCGGATTCATGTTGTAAGCAGCTGCAATGAGCAGCCTGAGATTGTAGTCGCGGATAACCACGCGCTTAGTCCCCTCTAGCTTTATGAATCTGGACGTCTTTGCGCTGTTTTCGACGGGCTTGATGGTCGCTACTTCGAAAGATTGGTCAGGCCGGGATGACCCTCCCTGGGCCGGTGCACCAGGGCTGTTCGCTACTTGACCGCAGATGATCGGCACCGCAAAGGTTCCAAGAACTGCGGCGGTGAGCATAGCCTTACGGAGTGGGGTGAGGCGCTCACCCATGCGATTTGTCATAATCCGTTTGATCCGTTCCTTAAGATCTGCTCCGGTGACGCCAGAGACACATTCGAGTGGAGATTCAAGGCAGATCTCGCAGACCTGGAGGATGCTCTCCGCATAGGTCAGAGGAGCTTTCGTCAATTGAAGAACATGCTCATCGCATGCGCGCTCCCGCTCTAGTTCAAGTTGTGAGCCTAGCCACCACACCAGCGGATGAAACCAGAAGACAGCCTCGACGACCATATGAAGGCAGGCTGTGAGGTTGTCACGGAACTTTATGTGGCACAGCTCATGGGTGAGGATTGATCTAAGCTGAGCATCGTTCAATCGTTCTGAAATGCGGGAGGGCCAGATGAGAGTTGGGCGGCTGATGCCGTAGACACCTGGTCCGAAGTTCGCTTCCGACAGCCGGAGGTTGACCTCTGCTGCTGGACCCCAACCTTCGACGTGAAGCTCACGAAGTGCGAGTATTTCTGGACCGTCCGTCGCTTCAGTCGACTGTTGAACGATGGTTCTGATCCGCCACCAGTAGATCCCCCAGGTGGTCATGATCGACAGCGCTCCGAGCGTCCAGGTCGCAGCCAACACCGAGGACAGAGACAGCGACCATGACCATTCCAGGCCCGGCGCTGGGACGGCTTTAGAAGCAGTTGTGACGGACGGGAACGTGGTGGAGAACGGCTGTCCCACGATGTCGATGAAGTCGTAAACCGCTCGAACAACAGGCGCGGTGTGACGATGCGGCATCACAGCGGCGCCGATGCTCATCAGCATGGAGAAGGGTAGAAGAAACTTGATCGATGCTGCAAACCACACCCAGTAGCGCGCTCGCGCCAAGTTCTTGCGCATTCCCAACGTCATCAACGCGCAGCCAGCCGCAAAGAAAGTGGATTGCCAGAGGTGGTTTTTCATGTTCGGACTGAGAGCGCTGAGTGCGGAGGACAGATAATGAAGGTTCATAAAGCCTTCTCCTTCGCAGCCAACGCTCTCAGGAGCTTCTGAGCTTCCTTCACATCGTCCGATGTGAACTTTCCTGAATTGACTAGGTGAGCGACAACTGGCTGAATGCGACCGCCGAAGAGAGATAGCAGCTCGTCGATTAGCCGGCGCTGGGCGGCGGTCTCGGAAATTATCGGTGTGAAGATCAGTGAATTGCCAATCTTTTTGGCGCGAGCAACCACTTGCTTCGCTTCCATGCGGTAGAGGGTCGTTTGGACCGTAGTAAAGGCGGGTCGCTCTTCTTCGGGGAAGGCCTCTTGGACTTCTCTGACAGAACAGTCGCCCTTCTCCCAAAGGACTGACATTATCCGGAGCTCAAGCTTGCTAAGTTTTGGCGCAGTCATCGAACCCTCCCAACACATGTAGGCAAACCAACTACATCTGTGTGTTGCACGATAGCATCATAGGGGAGAGGAACGCAAAGATGGGCCTGATCTAAGGTCTTTGGCGCCTGCTAATTAATCCTTAGCCAAGTGGACTCCTAAAGCTTTAGTTGACACGGACATGTGCTATGCGTTCAATTACTGTTGCTAATCGCTAGCAAGACGTCTGTGCTTAGAAGAGAAAACTTGGCCTGCTTCGAGGCTGAGAAGCTCCGGCACACCTATAAGGAGTTGAACGTGATCGACATCTATAGACTTTCTCGCTCCATGCTCCTCGGACTAGTGGGCCTCATGCCGATGTGTGCTCATTGCCAAGTCCAAGGTACGCAGGGCAACGTGGCCTTCGAAGTGAGTACCATCAAGCCTTCTCACGCAGAAGGAGATTCCGTAGACCGCATGATCAAGCCTCTGCCGGGTGGCAACGGCTACATGGCCCGCAACTTTCCCGTGCGGTTGATGATTGCTCTCATGTACAAGGTGCCCGTTCGACAGGTTCAGGGGGGCCCCAAGTGGCTCGACGAAGAATACTTTGACATAGATGCTCACGCCGATGGAGTCCACAGCAAGGAGGATCTCCAAGCCATGTTCCGCAGTCTGCTAATGGATCGATTCGGTCTGCAGATGCATAAGGTGTCGCATGAAGGGAAGGTCTTTAACCTTCAGGTGGATGGCGCCGCAAGCAAGATGCACGACAATCCGGCCGGCCCCGGCATGAACATCCCAGTCGTGCCGGTCGGCGTCGGTCAGTTCCGGGGACAAGGTGTATCCATGGCCTACTTCTGTTGGTTCCTTGGACAGCAGATCCAGGACAAGGAGCGGCCTGTCATCGACGAGACGGGTTTAACGGGTACGTATGACTTCAAACTTTCCTTTTTGCCCGATTCGACGGAGGCCGTTGATCCCGAGGCGCTACCACCTGAACTGCGTAACCGGCCCTCGCTTTTCGCAGCCCTGCAGGAACAACTCGGGCTACGCCTTGTAGCGGGTACTGGTCCCGTTCCGTACTTCATCATTGACCACGTTGAGAGACCATCACCCAACTGAGCACGTCACGAGCTTCGGATGGAACAAACGTGTTGGACGAAAGGCGAGTGGTAGCAGGCCAACTTCCTACAACGGCGTTTAGCAGGACTACTGCAGACGCGATGAGTACATTGGCCTGTTAGCGTAACTCGAGCTTCTGTTTCGGTTGACGGTGATCCTCCCGGACATCGGATTTTGATCGGTCGCGGGATACTCAGAGAAAGCTGTTGCCTGGCGAGTGTTTACTGATTAGAGGGGGAAACAGGGTGATCGAATGCAGGGCTGCCACGAAAGGCTATGCCTCTAAACCCGTTCTCAAACGCATAGACCTCGTTGTAGAACCGGGAATCTGTGCCTTGTTGGGGGCCAACGGTGCCGGCAAGTCCACGCTGCTACGCTTAGTCTCAGGTTTGGAGGAGCCAGACAGTGGTTCCGTGTTCCTCGCTGGACTGGCTTTACGTGACCATAGAGTTGAAATCCTGCGGAACTTAGGTGTAGTCCCCGAGGGGCTCGGGCTGTTCGAATCCTTGACCATCATCGAAAACCTGATGGCAATCGGACCCATCTATGGACTCACCAAAAGCGAAACGGCGGCGCGAGCCGCGAACCTGTTGGCATTGCTCGATCTAACCCACGGACGCCACACCGTGGCACGCAATGGTTCGTTCGGCATGAGGAAGAAGACCGCCCTAGCCATGGCCCTCCTGCACAAGCCGAGGGTTCTGCTTCTGGACGAGCCGTTTGAGGGTATCGATCCCGCATCGTCCGCAGTCATCCAGATGCTGCTCTGTCAACTCTCCCGAGATGGCGTTACGATCTTGCTCACCTCCCACATTCTGTCCGTAGTGCAAAAGATAGCCACCCGTGTCGTCATTCTTCACAAAGGTCAGATTGAAGCGGATTTCGATCCGTCAGCAACAGAAGCAGCAGTTGAGGAGGTGTACTTCGGCATCATCGGTAAGCCACAGTCGGAGGTGCCGGATTGGCTCAGCTCCTAGCCCTGTTGTCCTTGCTCAAGGAACTGATGGTCAAGGAGCTGAGCAGCTCTTCCTCCGTGCGATTCAACAACTTCCTGTTCTGCATCTTCTTCATTCTTTCCGCGCAGGGGGGAGGATCTAAATCACGTTTCTGGAGCACGTCCTTCTTTCAACTTGTTCTCCTTGTGCCTCTCCTCTTTACTTTTTCCGTTGATACCCAGCATCGCTTGCCACCGGAGCGGGTCGGTACCTGGCCGCTCACAGGGACACAGAGACTCCTACTCAGCTTGACAAGCTTTGTTCTGAATCCACTCTTCATCCTGTTGTTTGTTGGCTACCTACTCTGGATGGGCCTAGCTGCCGGCGCATTCTTCGTTTTACTGGCACTCATCGTCCATGCGGCGGTATACGCCGTTGACCGTCTGCCGTTCGCACTGAGCATGCCGGCTGGTTTCCGCCTAATCAAAACGCCTCTGAAGCTCGGCGGAATCATGCAGGAGTCTTGGTGCGAGCTGCGTGGAACCCTCGACTTTTGGACCGCTTTGCTTATAGCTATTAGCGGAACCCTCTATCGACTTTTCGGACGCGCACCAGAGCCTGAAGCATTTCCGATGCTGTCGTTGTTCGTGGGTCTTGCCATGAGCACGACTACGCAACGCACGCTGCGCCTCGACGAAGGGAGAGCGTTGCTGCGCTATCGTCTCCTGCCGATCGCAGGTTGGAAGCTGCTCGTCACACAGGACATGACTTTCCTGATCCCGCTCGCCGTTATGACTTCGTTCCTGAATCTACGCACAGGTCTTACATTTGGCTTCGTCGTGATCGCGGTCGGACGCTTCCCGTCTCTGAGACAGCGGGCGAACCAGCGTAGATGGCGTTTTGTCGGAGGAGACCCACGTTTCGGTGCAGCACAGATTCTGTTGGGTGGCGTGGGTGGAATTGGAGCAGCAAGAATGGGAGTCTGGGTCTTAGCCGTTGCCTTCACCCTCTACGTCGGTTCGGTATTCTGGGGCGAAATGCTCTGGAAACGCTATTTGGCCGCTTAGCCCAGGTTCTGGAAAATACCAAACCGATTCACTCATTGAGCATCGGATTCTTACAGTGCCGCGTTCAGGAGCCTTTTCCGTAGCGTGAAATTGGGCCCAGATTCCAAATGACGACATGGCAACCCGCCTTCCAAGGCCCCAGCCGCCCGATACGGAGGCAGGCTCCGGATGCGTGAACATGACGCCCCATTTTGTAAGATCGCAGGGTGCGAAGTGCTAGCATTCGATCTGGTTTCGGCCGGGATCTGACATGACAGCTTCTGTGGTGATGAATCGGCGGGCAAGATACTACGCGTACCTGCACGCTTCAGTTCTTCTGTTCTTCGTCTTGCCACCGCAGGCGTGGGTCTTCGCACAGAGACCGCCATCGCCTGTGGCGCAGCCAATAAGATTCGATGTGGTCTCCGTGAAGGAGAACAAGTCAGGTGACAAACCCTCCGCGAATGTCCCGTTGGACCGCAGCGACACCTTCGCGCCGACGCGCGGGAAATTCACCGCGATAAATCAGCCGCTCGTTGCGTACATCATCTTTGCTTACAAGATGAAGGTCACCGAATCATACGGTGGGCTTATGGAAAAGCTACCCTCATGGGCAAAAGATAATCGGTTCGACATTCTCGCCCAATCCGATAAGCTCGAAGCCTCAAAAGATGATCTCCGCGGGATGGTGCGTCTTGTCTTGGAGGACCGCTTCCAACTAAAGGCTCATCGAGAGCAAGCCCAAACGAACGTGTACGGCCTATACGTTTCAGAACACCACAAGAAATCGATCACTCAACTGCAGCAGCACGTCAGCCTCCAGGAACCCTGCGCACGTCCCCCATTCATGCCGCCTGCGGCGACACCGGTGCGTGATCTTGTGAGCAGGTGGCCCGGAAGGTGCGGCGATGGCGGCCAGACCCAACGTTCTCGTTACCTTTCGCTGACGGGTGGCCGCAACATGACTATGCCCGCCATTGCCGATTGGCTCACCGGCGCCGCTGACCTGGACCGGCCTATCCTCGATAAAACAGGCCTCTCCGGTACGTATGACTTTGTCCTAGAATTCACACCGGAGTACCTCGAAGAAGTGAGGCCCATAGCCGGCTCAGAGGAAGTCCCAGGCCCCAGCTTCGTCTCAGCGCTGAATGATCAGCTTGGTTTAAGGCTAAAGAAAGAGACAGGAACCGCCACACTCTTCGTTGTGGACCATGTTGAATATCCCTCTGAGAACTAGCGAAGGCTTTATCTGCGCGTTAACCCTCCTGAAAGTTTCGGAGTGGCCTGAGCGCGTTAAGTCCTCGCGAATTAGAGCTCGACGGTTGGGCTGAAGCTCGCAGCTAAAAGCTGCAGTGGTCGTAGCAGTTCGCTTGTACATGCGGCGCTCGTACAAACAGGGCGGTCCACTACGCCTATTTGTGCAACTTCGAGAGCAGGCTCTTTCGTATTTCCAGAACAACTCCGGCGTTGCGATCTGCGACTTCCGCGACGCGGTACTCCGCTCCGACCCCCAGAATCTGGCCGATCTCGGATGGTGTCAGGTCATAGTCTTTCGTAAGCCAATCTGCCATCCCGTCCGTGGCGGCTCTCAGAGCGCCATCGACGCTTCCGTCAAAGCCTAGCGCGGCGATGTGATCCCCTGTCTCGACTCGCGGTGTCTTGATGCTCTTGTGCGGGAGAAGATCAACCGAGAACTCAACGTCCATCGAGGTTTCGAGAGCTGTGCCGTTCAGTTCGCCGTCGGCTTGAAGGGCATGGGCGTCACCGAGGTACAAGAGTGCCCCAGGTACATTGACCGGCAGATACACCGTCGCCCCAGCACCGATCTCATTGAAGTCCATGTTGCCGCCTGAGCTGCCAGAATCGAGAGTAGAGGTCGCTGGCGGGCCGGGATCTGATGCCGTTCCGATCCCTCCGAGCATCGGACGGAGCGGGACTTCGAAGTCCGAAAGATGACCGCTCCGACCCTCGGGCCACCCAACCATGCGACTGCGGTCCAGATGCCACGTTACTGCGCTTCTGTTGTTTCTTGTCATCACCGCGAGGTCACGGTTCATCGCGGAATAAGAGATCACGTCGCAACTGCCAGCAGTGTCGCGATTCAGTGTGAGGTGCACAATGTGGACCGCGAGAACATCGCCGGGCATTGCGGAGTCGACGTAGAAAGGCCCAGTGAGGGGATCGCCTCCAGCTGTACGGCGAACGTTCTTCCCATCGATGCCGGCGTTGTCCACCGTCTCCGTCCTTACGGAATCGCCTGGAGCAATATGCAGCGCAGGCGGGTTGAAGGCTGAAAGACTGCGATAGAACAGAGAAGGCGTGAAGTTGTGTGTCTTAGGCGATCGCTGAGGGCGTGATGGAACGCGCGTCGCGATGAATTGCAGCACCAGCGGATGAGGGTCTTGAGTTCCCGAAGGAATGATCTCGCTTCCGCGGAAACCCTCGCCTTCAACTGTGGCTTCACCATGGCCGCCGCCCGATGTGGAATGAAACACGACTCTGTTTCCGGTCCGTGTTCCCGTGAACGGCTGGCCAAGGAAAGTTCCCGAGAGTTTTCCATTCTCGTTTTGAATCAGAGCACGGTCATACATCTTGCTTCCGAGATAGTCGAAATCAAGAACCCAGTCTCCAGCAATGGATTTCTCCTGCGCGCACGCAAAACTGCAAGCGAAGACCACCAACCAAACGTGTCTGAGCATTCGAGCCTCCCAACGTTCCCCAGCAAGGCTACCGCATGCCGAGAAGAGCACGACGGCTGATCGACTGAAGGGCCTCCCGCGCCGGAATCGCTAACGCTGACCCCTAACAACGCGAAGTCACATCCGGTCAGTGATTCAGCGAGACGGCGTGCTGCGATGGCGGTTGCACGGCGAACTTCCGCTGACGGCGTTTCTCGGTACTAGTTAGGGGTGCGATTTAACGGATGGACGCGATCAGCATCGTCACGAGGGTCGTCCTAGTTCTCGGCAGGCTTCTCTGCGTGATCGATCAATAGGGTTGGTACGGAGCCCTTCGTGGACTCAAGCGTCAATCCAAGCTGTTCTTGCATGGCATTGAGGAGCGAAGGGGCGTTAAGTTCATCTGATGAACCCTCATCGTCTCGCCAACGTAACGTGACCGCCTGATTGTCCTGCAAGCCCGTGCGGTCTAGAACGGGTCGTCCAAGTCGCCATGAAAGTTCATAGGCGAGAACCTGCAGCGTGTTGTTGCCCGGTCGTATGTTGATGAGCTCGCTGCCTGCGGGCTGCGAGTCG
>JGI2924J29684_1077875_pt1 | contig 24456 bp, 26 predicted proteins | sample BenlonsequencITS_FD_29684 | JGI IMG/M metagenome (IMG submission 29684)
TTCTTCATGTGATCTTTATATATTTCCAGCAATCCCTTAAACGCAGTAGATTGTTACCATAATGATTTATTTGATCAAATATGCAATAATCTGGAAAAACGGCGGGTTGAACGTAATTACGTTGCCTGCCTGCGGATTGAAAAAGAAATGAAATCTATGAATAAAGCAACTAAATAACGATATAGATATGTCATCTGCATAGAATGAAAGATGGATAGTTTAATAAGTATTGGAAAAAAGTATTAATTTTATTATAATTAAGATTGAGTAATATTTCACATACCTTCATCTTTAACATCCTAAACTGGAGGCAGCGTACAGGATTGGCGGCAACTCCTTTTTGACGGGGTAAATACTGTGCAATTAACTAAAAGGTCAATAGTATATATCCGGCTTACTCTCGAAGGGTCTTTAAGTTATCGTTGCTTTTAATTTGCTGCGGGGATGGAATTTTAGGGGAATGATCATGAACAATTCTGCTGAACAAGCCTGGGGTGTAGTGGTTTCTGTCCGGGGTAGTGTGGTCGATGTCCGCTTCATTGGTTTGCCGGCCCTGCATAACCTGTTGATTACCGGCGTTGCGGGCAATGTTCTTATTGAGGTAACCGCCCACATCAATGAGGAGATTGCCCGGGGAATCGCCTTGACGACAACGCAGGGGCTCGCCCGGGGTGCCAGGGTAATTGATACGGGGCAGCCCTTGAAGGCGCCGGTGGGCAAACGGCTTCTGGGGCGGATGTTCAACGTTTTCGGCTCACCCATCGATGGTAAGCGGGAGCTATCTGGCGGGGAATGGCGCTCCATCCACCAGCCACCGGTACCCCTCAGCCGGCGGGTTACCAGGTCGGAGATTTTCGTCACCGGCATCAAGGCCATCGATGTGCTGGCCCCCTTGGAAAGAGGGGGGAAGGCCGGCCTTTTTGGCGGTGCGGGGGTGGGCAAGACCGTCCTTATCACCGAAATGATCCACAATACGGCCGGCGTCCATGAGGGGGTGAGCTTCTTTTGCGGTATCGGCGAGCGTTGCCGGGAAGCCGAGGAGCTTTACCGGGAGATGATGGCGGCAGGGGTGTTGGGCAACACCGTCATGGTCTTCGCTCAGATGAACGAACCGCCGGGAGCCAGGTTTCTGGCCGGCCACACGGCGCTGACGATGGCTGAATATTTTCGGGATGACGCCAAGCAAGATGTACTGCTGCTGATCGATAATATCTTTCGCTTTATCCAGGCCGGCGCGGAGGTATCAGGCCTGATGGGACAAATTCCCTCCCGGGTTGGTTATCAGCCCACCTTGGGTACCGAATTGGCCCAGCTGGAGGAGCGTATTTGCAATACAGCGACTGGTGCCATAACCTCGGTGCAGGCAGTTTACGTGCCGGCGGATGATTTTACGGACCCGTCCGCCATACATACTTTTGCTCATCTTTCGGCATTGCTTGTTCTCTCGCGGGAGAGGGCCAGTGAGGGGCTTTACCCGGCCATTGACCCGCTCCAGTCCGGTTCTAAAATGCTGGTCCCCCATATCGTCGGGGAGCGGCACTTCCGGATTGCCCAGCAGATCCGTAAAACCCTGGCCGGATATAAAGAGTTGAAGGACATTATCGCCATGCTTGGCCTGGAGGAGCTGTCCCGGGAAGACCGGCAAACTGTCTTCAGGGCTCGGCGGCTGGAACGCTTTTTAACTCAGCCTTTCTTTACCACGGAGCAATTCACTGGGCACGAGGGAAGGTTCGTCCGCCTGGAGGATGCGCTGGAGGGGTGTGAGCGTATTTTAAACGATGAATTTACCAGTTACCCGGAAAATTCCCTGTATATGATCGGGAATGTGAGCGAGGCGAGCAAGCTGTGAAGCTCAAGGTGCTGTTACCAACAGAAGTCTTCCTGGAAGAAGAAGTGACCAAGGTATCCGCAGAAGCGGAAAATGGCTCTTTTTGCCTATTACCCCGCCATATCGACTTTGTCACGGCGATCGTGCCCGGACTGGTTTCCTTTATTACCCGGGGCGGTGAGGAGGTGTTCCTCGCCGTTGACTCGGGGATCCTGGTCAAGTGCGGCCCGGAAGTCCTGGTGTCCACCCGGCGGGCAGTGCGGGGGCCGGTACTGGGTGAACTGAAAGATACTATCCTGCGGGAATTCCGCACCATCGACGAGCGTGAGGAGCAGGCCCGTTCCGTGATGGCTAAACTCGAAGCCAGCTTCGTACGGCGCTTCATTAAACTGGAGGAGGATACCCGTGGCTGAGTATCATGATAAGGATGCCGGTAAGGCTGCAGACGATCTGGTTCGCCAAATCCAGAAAAAGGAAATGCGCAAAATGAAAGCAAGGCAGGAGCAAGCCCGGAGCATCTGGTTCGGGCTGGGTATGTTCGGCATGGTCGGGTGGTCAGTGACGATCCCCGCTTTGCTCGGCGTTGCCCTGGGTGTCTGGATTGACGCCAGATGGCCTGGTCCATTTTCGTGGACCTTGATGCTGCTGGTCGGCGGCCTTTTGGCGGGCTGCATTAATGCCTGGTACTGGGTGGAGCGGGAAAGAAAGCGCAGGTAATTCCACTGGTTACCGGCTGAAGCGGGAAAGAAAGCAGAGGTAGCTTTACAAACTACCTCTCAAGCGGTGGGTATAGTCTCAAACTGAGCACAAAAGACTACCGTTCTAAGTTCCCGGCCGGTGTCAGGCCCTGCGTGATAGTTCGGTCTGAGTACAAAAGATTATTGTTTAAACAAGTATCATGCCGGCTGATCAAGCCAGGCACAGGACAGGAGTGGCGTGCAGTGGCTGTCGCGCTTTCTTGGCTAATTATATTTGCGGTGGGGCTGGGGTTGGGCTTATTTTACTTTGGCGGACTCTGGCTGACGGTGCGCCGCCTGCCGGTGGCAAGGCGGCCGGGGCTCCTTGCTGCGGGCAGCTTTGTCGTCCGCACGGGGGGCTGCCTTTGGGGATTTTACCTGGTAATGGCAGGCCAGTGGGAGTGTATTCTGGCCTGCCTGGCCGGTTTTGTGACGGCACGTTTAATCTTGGTGCGGCAGCTCCGGCCGGCCTGCCATACAGCGGCAATAGGTTCAGGGGGGAGAGGTGATAGAGATGCGCCTGAGTCCTGACGAGATTATATTCTGGCACTGGGGTCCGGTTACCTTAAACGCCACTATTTTTTTTACCTGGCTGGTGATGGGGGTGCTTGTTTTGGGGTCGTGGCTGGCGACCCGGCGGATGACCGGTGACTTTCATCCAACACGCTGGCAGAATTTGCTGGAGGCTCTGGTCACCTTGATGCGGGATCAGATCCGCGACATCAGCCGCCAGGAGCCGGGCCGGTATTTGCCCTTCGTGGGGTCGCTCTTCTTATTTATCGCTGCTTCCAACCTGTTAATCATCATCCCTGGCTACGAGCCGCCGACGGGCTCTTTGTCAACGACGGTGGCGCTGGCTGCCTGCGTTTTGTTGAGCGTTCCCTTTTATGGAGTCGCCCGCAACGGGCTGCGGGGGTATGTCAAGCATTATATCGAGCCTTCCTTCATCATGCTTCCCTTTCACATTATCGGGGAGTTCACCAGAACCGTCTCTCTGGCCGTCCGCCTTTACGGCAACATTATGAGCGGCAGCGTCATCATCGCCATCCTGCTGAGTATTGCCCCCCTTTTCTTTCCCATCATCATGCAGGTGCTGGGGCTTTTGGTGGGGTTGATTCAGGCCTATATTTTCGCCGTCCTGGCGATGGTGTACATCGCCTCAGCGGCTACTGCCCATGCTGAAAAAGAACAGGCCGGGCAACAGCCCGGGAAAGGAGAAAGTTGATATGGATACACTCGGAATAATTGGGGCTGTTGCCATGATTATGTCAGGCTTGACCATTTCCATCGGCTCCATTGCCCCTGCTCTGGCTGAGGGGCGGGCTGTGGCGCAGGCCCTGTCCGCTATCGCCCAGCAGCCCGACGAAGCCAACACCATCAGCCGGACCCTTTTTGTCGGCCTGGCCATGATTGAGTCCGTGGCCATTTACTGCTTCGTCGTATCGCTGATTTTGATCTTTGCCAACCCCTTCTGGAATATAGCGGTGTCTAAAATGGGAGGTTAGACATAACATGCATGTTGATTGGTTTACGGTACTGGCCCAGGTGATCAATTTTTTAATCTTTGTAGCACTGCTTAAACGCTTTCTTTATGGCCCCATACTGCGCAACATGGACCAGCGGGAGGCGGGGATTGCAGCCCGGCTGGAAAAAGCCGCGCAGAAGGAAAAAGATGCCGGGGCCGAGGCGGAGGCCTTCCGCCAAAAGCTGCGTGAGCTGGAAGAACAGAGCGCGGCTATGCTCGCCAGCGTCAGGGAGGAAGCGGAAGCCCTGCGCAAAGACTTGTCGAATAGGGCGAGGAATGAGGTCAATGCCGCACAGGCCAGGTGGTACGAGGCCTTTCAGGAGCAAAAGAACACTCTGCTCCTGGATCTGCGCCGCAGTGCCGGGAAGCAGGTGTACGCGGTGGCCAAACAAGCATTGCGTGACTTGGCCGGCGTAAAGCTAAACCAGCAAATGATTGAAGCATTCATGCAGCAATTCCGGGCCATCGACCCTGGTGAGCGGAGCCTTTTGGCGCAGGCCATTGGCCAGTCGGGGGGAGTTGTGGTGCTGCGCAGCGCTTTTGAAATCGATCCGGAAATGCGTGCAAAAGTGGACAGCACGATCCGGGAGGTCATTGCGGGTGACATTGAGTTGCGATTTGAAACTGTGCCGGGCCTGATTGCCGGGCTTGAAATGACCGCCCACGGCAGACAGGTGGCCTGGCATTTGGACAATTACCTGGACCGGCTGAAGGAGTCGTTTGCCCGGGTCTTGGATGAAGAAATATTGCCTGAAAAAGAGGAAAAGGAAGCTAGCTGAGGTGACCTATGGAACTGACCACCGTATTAAACGAGCTTGACCGCTCCTTTGAAACGGCGCTGAACCGCTGCCGTGCAGAGCTGCGGGGCCGGGAAGTGGGAACGGTGACCTATGTCAGCGGGGGCATTGCCCGGGTGGAGGGCTTGCCCAACGTTCAATTGGACGAATTGCTCCACTTTCCCGGGGAACTCTGGGGAATGGCTTACAATTTGGACCCTGGCGAGGTTGGCGTGGTAATGCTCGGGGACAGCGGGAAGCTCAAGGCTGGCGATACAGTGTTAAGGACCGGCCGGGTGTTGGACGTCCCGGTTGGCGAGGCCTTGCTGGGCCGCGTCGTCGACGCTATCGGCCGTCCCCTGGACAGCCGGGGTCCGGTGCGCGCCCGCGGGCGGCGTCCGGCGGAGCGGGAGGCACCGGCCATCCTGGACCGCGCCCCGGTGACTGTGCCCCTGCAAACCGGGCTGAAAGTTGTAGATGCTATGGTCCCCGTGGGGCGCGGGCAGCGGGAGCTCATCGCCGGCGACCGCCAGACCGGCAAAACTGCCATTGCCCTGGATACGATCATCAACCAGAAGGGGAAGGAGGTATTGTGCGTTTATTGTGCAGTGGGCCAGAGGGGGGCGGCGGTGGCCAAACTGGTGTCTGATCTGCAGCACCATGGCGCTATGGATTACACCACCGTGGTGGTGGCGGAAGGGTCGGACCCGCCGGGGCTGCAGTTCATTACCCCCTATGCGGCGACCACGATGGCGGAGTACTTCATGGAGCAGGGCTGCGACGTGCTTATTGTCTATGACGACCTTACCCGGCACGCCCAGGCCTACCGTGAGCTTTCCCTTCTTCTGCGCCGTCCGCCGGGGCGGGAGGCTTTTCCGGGCGACATCTTCTACATTCACTCCCGCCTCCTGGAGCGTTCCACCCATTTGCGGGAGCAGCGCGGAGGGGGTTCTCTCACCGCCCTGCCCATTATCGAGACCGAAGCGCAAAACCTGGCCGCTTATATCCCGACCAATTTGATTTCCATTACCGATGGGCAGATATACCTTTCCCCTGACTTGTTCCAAAAAGGGGTGCTGCCGGCGGTGGACGTGGGTAAATCCGTATCCCGGGTGGGTGGAAAAACCCAATTGCCCGCTTACCGGGCAGTAGCCGGGGACCTGCGGCTGTCTTACGCCCAGTTCGAAGAACTGGAGGTATTCTCCAGGTTTAGTATGCGCCTGGACGAAAGCACCCGCAAAACCCTCGAGCGGGGCTGGCGCGTGCGGGAGATATTGAAGCAGCCCCAGTACGCACCCATACCGGTTCCAGAGCAAATTGCAGTTCTGCTGGCCGTGACCGGGGGGAGCTTTGACGAACTACCCCTGGACCGGATCGGAGAGGCAGCCCTGGCCTTAACCAGGGCTGTCGCGGAAGAAATGCCCGCCTTAAGCCGGCACATTGAGAGCGGGGAAAAAATACGTAATGAAGACCGGCAAGCTCTGCTTGAAAAAGCTTTACGGGTCGTGCACATGATCGTGGAGGAATAAGATGCAAACTCTTGAGCATATCCGGGGAGCCATCGCCGGCATGGAAGATCTGCAGGCGGTGGTCAGGACGATGAAAACTCTGGCTGCGGTAAGCATTCGCCAGTATGAAAGGGCGGCCGGGGCGCTGAATGACTATTTCCGGACTATTGAGCTGGGTCTGTATGTGGTCTTGAAAGAAGGTCTGTATGAGGCAGCGGCACAGGCGGGGCAACCAAAAGAGGGCCTTGTCGCCGTCGTAATGGGTTCCGACCAGGGCTTGTGCGGCCGTTTTAACGACCAGATCGCGGCATATGCCCTGGAGACGATGGCGCAGCTGGAGCCCAGGCGGGAGCGCAGGGCGGTGATTTGCGTGGGTGCGCGGGCGCACGTCCATCTGGAAGAAGCAGGCCAGCCGGTCACGGCACTGTTTAGCGTCCCGGAATCCCTCCAGGGGGTTACCGCTGCAGTCCAGGACCTGCTGGCCAAACTGGAAGAGCTGCACGGGCAGGGGCGCGTGGAGCGGGTCACCCTTTTTTTCAATGTACCGCAGTCCGGCGCTTCCTACCGCCCGCTGGCCCGCCACCTGCTTCCTCTGGACCAGGCCTGGCTCCACGCGCTGACTCGTAGAAATTGGCCCAACCGGGTGCTGCCGGTTTTTACAATGGACCAGGAGCGGTTATTCGCGTCTTTAGTTCGCGAGTATCTGTTTATGTCTATATACCGGGCCCTCGTTGAGTCCCTGGCCGGCGAAAACGCCAGCCGTCTCGCGTCAATGCAGGTGGCCGAGCGCAATATCGGCGAGCGTCTGGATGAGCTGCACGCGGTTTACCGCCACCGGCGCCAAAGCGCCATCACCGAGGAACTGCTCGACATTGTCGCCGGCAGGGAGGCGTCCACACAAGGTACCCCAAAGTATTCCAGCGCTGGAAAACGTTCTGCCTTCGATTCTGCCTTCCTTTAAAGTCTTACCTCTTCATCTCATCCAGCGCTCGCTCGATGTTATTGATCATTTGAGACTGGATCGGCTGATAGTCTTTTATTCCCCAGTTAAGCGAACCATATTTGTGGACAACAATGACGCTGATTGCTGGGGCAACAGCCCGTCTTGCGCCGAATGCCTTTGGTCCAGGCAGATAGTTGCCTGCCCGTAGAAGTTACTTAAAGCTAACAAATATTTAACAACCATGCTGTTGACATGAAACCTACAGGTAATTATTATATAAGCAAATTATTATGTATCGTTGTTTGCTGTAATATATAAATGTACTTTTATATAAGCTTTATTGAAAGGGGGTGCAAAGACTGGCTAATTGCTGTGATCCCCGGGCGCCGAAGATATATAAGATAAAATTAGATACCGGCACAATGGGCATATTAGGGTTAGATTTAATTATGGCCGAGGTGCGCTCAATGGAACCGCTTCCCGAGGAAGATGCTAAAAAAGAACTGCTGCAAAGGGTTGCTTCCGCCAATTATATTCCCGGTTCTGCCAGGGAAAGGTATGCCGAGGCTTTATACAGGGAGTACGTAAGCAAGTTAAATGAAAACGGCTGGATTAAAGATTGCTAATTTTATTTTTGGCTAAAATATAAAATAACTTTTATATTTTAATTACATGGGGAGGCTAAAATGATATGCCCGATTCAGTAACTGGCAAATTAAATTTTCTAGACCGGTATTTAACCCTATGGATTTTCCTGGCGATGGCAGTGGGAGTGGCGGGCGGCTACATATACCCGCAAATAGCCGATTTCTGGGGAAGGTTCCAGGTGGGCACCACTAACATCCCCATTGCCATCGGCCTGATTATAATGATGTACCCGCCCCTGGCAAGGGTAAAGTATGAGGAAATCGGCAGAGTGTTTACCAACGTCAGGGTCATGGGACTCAGCCTGGTGCAGAACTGGATTATCGGCCCACTGTTGATGTTTTTTCTGGCCATATTTTTTTTGAGGGATTACCCGGAATATATGGTAGGTCTTATCCTCATCGGTCTGGCTCGCTGCATTGCGATGGTGATTGTGTGGAACGGACTGGCCAAAGGCGATTCCGAGTACGCCGCCGCTCTGGTGGCGTTAAACTCCATCTTCCAGGTGCTGTTCTTTACAGTCTACGCTTACCTGTTCATTACTTTGATGCCACGGTGGTTTGGACTGGAGTCCCTGGAAGTACACATTTCCATGGCGGAAGTGGCCAAGAGCGTATTTATTTACCTTGGCATACCCTTTTTAGCAGGCATTATTACCCGGTTTACCTTAATGCCGGTGAAGAGCAAGGAATGGTATGACAAACAGTTTATGCCTAAAATCGGACCTTTAACTTTAATCGCTTTGTTATTTACTATCCTGGTTATGTTCTCCTTGAAGGGTAATTATATCGTGGCCCTGCCGATGGATGTGGTTAGGATTGCCATACCGCTGGTCATATACTTCTTAATTATGTTTCTATTTTCGTTCTTTATGAGTAAAAAGATGGGGGTCAATTATGAACAGGCCACAACCCTTTCCTTTACTGCTGCCAGCAATAACTTCGAACTGGCCATCGCAGTGGCCGTGGCGGTGTTCGGCATCAATTCCGGCCAGGCTTTTGCCGCGGTAATCGGTCCGCTGATCGAAGTGCCCGTGATGATTTGGCTGGTCAACGTGGCCCTTTCTTTTAAACGGAAATATTTCCAACCCGGGGTGCTGCCGACCAGATAGGAAACATGTTAGCCGGGATGCGACGTTGCTCCCGGCTGTATATTTGGAGGAAAATAATGAAGGAAGTGCTGGATTTTTTAAAACTTTTAGCTGATGAAACACGGCTAAAAATTATCATGATGTTATCGCAACGGGATATGTGTGTCTGCGAAATCATGGATGAGCTCGCCATGTCTCAACCGGCCGTTTCCCACCACCTCAGGATTTTAAAGAAAAGCGGCATAGTACGTGATGACAAAGATGGCCGCTGGGTATTTTATTCTCTAAATCAAAAAGCCTTTGCCCGGGGATTTGTGTCCATCTATAATGACTTATTTGATCAAATACGTAACAACCTGGAAAACCGGCAGCTACACCGTGATTACGATGCCTGTTTACGCATTGAAAATGAAATGTACTCCTGCCTTAGGGCAAATAAAAAATAAATTGAGCTGGCCATGTGGCTGGCGGTAGGAGGATTAGCTATGCGGATAGCAGTATTTTCGGATATCCACGGCAACAAACATGCCATGGATGCGGTTTTGGCCGACATACCGGGTCGCGAACCGGACCTGGTGGTCTGTCTGGGCGACCTGGTGGGGTACGGGGCTTATCCCGATGCGGTGGTGCAGGCCATACGGGATAACGCCATAATAACCGTAATGGGCAATTATGACGATGCCATTGCTAACCGTCGTATGGTTTGCGGGTGCGATTATAAAGATGAAAAGGCCATGGAAGCAGGTGTTAAATCGATTTCCTGGACCATGGAAAACACCAGTGAAGCAAGTAAGGAATTCATGCTGAACCTGCCGGACAGGATCAGCAAAGAAATCGAGGGGCGCAGCGTATTGTTTGTACACGGCAGCCCGCGGCAATTAAACGAATACCTGTACGAGGACATTCCCGCCGGCGATCTGCTGCCCATGCTTCAGGAAGCGGACGCCGACGTGCTGGTGTGCGGCCATACCCACTTGCCGTACCACCGGATTGTTGAAGGCCGGCACATTATTAACGCCGGCAGCGCTGGCAAGCCAAAACACGGAGATCCCCGGGCGGTGTATGTCCTTATTAACATCGGCCAAGATATCCAAGTGGATTTTGTTAAAGTCCCCTACGACTATGAGTCTGCCGCCAGGGCCGTGGAAAAGGCCGGCCTGCCTGGTGAATTTGCTGCCATTATCAGAACGGGAAAGGGCTAGCTGTTGCGGGATTATAAAACCCTTGTGGTATGACTGGGCGCATTTCGCCGGGAGCCCTTTGGCACCAAAATTTGCGTCTTTTTTTATTATACTGCATCTTTATATATGAAAGCCCTGTAGGTTTAAAAACTGCTTTTATCTATAAAAAATCTGTAGGCCATAAAAAATTGGAAGGTGATTTAATGAAAGACAAAGAAGATATCAGGGAATTTATACGTAAAAATTATGCAGAGGTTGCGATGAAAGGCTCCGGGGAAGGATGCTGCGGTGGGGGCTGCAGCTGTAGCAGTGTTCCGCTGGATGTCACTGCAACGTCCTTTAAAATAGGATATTCCAAGGATGATCTTTTAAATGTGCCATCTGAAGCCAACATGGGTTTGGGATGCGGCAATCCCATCGCCATAGCGGCTCTTAAAGAAGGGGAAACAGTCCTTGACCTTGGCTGCGGAGGAGGTTTTGATTGTTTCCTGGCCAGAAGGCAGGTGGGCGACAGCGGGTATGTCATAGGGGTTGATATGACACCCGATATGATTAAGCTAGCCAGAAAAAACGCCGAGCAAAGTGGATATGCCAATGTGGAATTCAGATTGGGGGAAATTGAGCATTTGCCTGCAGCCGATGCATCGGTGGATGTTATCATCTCAAATTGTGTAATCAACCTTTCCCTGGATAAAGAGCAGGTATTTAAAGAAGCTTTCAGGGTACTCAAGTCTGGTGGGCGTCTGTCAACATCTGACGTTGTTGCTACAGCGCCAATACCCCAAAATATTAAACAGGACCTGGCATTGATTGCCGGCTGTATTGGTGGCGCTGAATATATTGAAGACATCAAAACCATGCTGCAAAGCGCGGGCTTCAAGGATATTAAGATGACGCCTAAGTATAATAGTAAAGAGATTGTAAAGTCATGGGCACCAGACAAGCATATTGAAGACTTTGTTGCTTCTTATATAATTGAGGCGGTAAAGGAATAAAGAATGATAGCCTGAGGAATTAAAAATTCCGGCGGCGGCTTGGCTGGATCTATGCTGGGCATATGCTGGTCTCCTGAAAATAGCGTTAGGTAATTTTATCATCTGATGGTGCTGCTACAGGGCATGGTGGTCTATCCTGAATTAATCCTCATAGTCCTAAGAGGTTGTGGGGCAATAAATCTAAGGTAAGGTGGGGGGCTGGTGAAAAGTGCCAATAGTTACTGTTGGGTAATCCTCGGTCTTTTAACACTTTCCCAGTTGGCTATGTCCCTGGGCGCTTATGCCTGGGGCCCCCTGGCTCCGTTTTTGAGGGCGGAGTTTGATATAACCAGAGCCCAATTGGGCCTCATACAACCCAATTTGCATCAAGATTGACAGACAAAAACAATCAACATGAGATGTGAGTGTTTAATTGACAGTTTTTTATTTCGTCAATTATTATTTTTTTTCGTAAATGATTATTTATTGAGGGGTAGATCATGAATTATATATTAAATTACTTACTCGCCATATTGTTATCCATATTAGTAGTAAAAATTTTTATATCTATTGCTGCTAAATATGTAAAAATCGTGGAGCTTTTTCAATTTTTGTGGAAAAGAATAAACAAAGCAGATAGATAACATCTAGGTTTTTTAACCTATTAAAATTTTCTCCTCGGTATAGCGGATTTTAGGTTTAATACCTTTTTGAGCTAAGGCGAAGGCCATTGTTAGTGGTCCTAAGCGTCCTATGAACATCGTTATAATGATTATTAATTTACCCAAAGGTGATAAATCACCCGTTAAACCCATGGAAAGACCTACCGTACCAAAGGCGGAAGTGGCCTCGAATAGGATTTCCAGGAAGTCTCTCTGTGTGCTATGCTCTGTTATGGTCAGTAAAAAGGATGCCGTGATAATAACTCCCATAGATGCTATTATGACTGCCAGTGACCTTAGTATTATTTCAACAGTAACTGTTCTGTGAAAGACAGATATTTCGTTTCTGCCTCGAGTAATTGCAAAAAGGGATAAAATTAGAATTGCAAACGTATTTGTTTTAATACCCCCACCAGTGGAACCCGAAGATGCACCAATAAACATTAAAAAGATTATGAAAAGCTGAGATGCAGCTATCATTTGTCCAATTTCAATGGTATTAAAGCCTGCTGTTCTTGGCACAACTCCCTGAAAATAAGCAGCCCATAATCTTTGACTAAAGTTCAATTCTCCAAAGGTTTGAGAGTTAAAAGACTCCAGTATAAACACGACAACGAAACCTGCCACACTGAGTAGTCCGGAAGTTACCAGAACAATTTTAGAATTTAGTGATAGCTTTTGCCATTGACGTTTTACATAAAGATCCATGATTACGATAAAACCTATCCCACCTGTAATAAACAGAGCCGATATTACCAGGTTTACAACAGGGTCTCCTACGTAACGGGTCAAACTATCTGGCCACAGGGAAAAGCCTGCGTTATTAAAGGCGGAAACCGAATGAAACAATGCGTAATAAACGGCTTTGAATAACCCCATTTCACCATACCAGCGAACGGTAAGAATTATAGTTGCAACCGTTTCAAAAACCAGGGTAATGATCAGGATATTTAAACTCAGCTTTACCAGCCCGGCGGTTGAGATTGCATGAGTTGATTCTTGTATTAGCAGCCTTTGTTTTAAACCGATTTTTTTCCCCAACAAAACCGCGGTGGTCACACCAAAGATCATAAATCCTAATCCGCCAAGCTGTATTAAAATCATAATTATTATTTCACCAAATGAAGAATACTTGGTTCCCGTATCAAAAACAACAAGTCCTGTTACGCATACAGCGGAGGTTGCTGTAAATAATGAATCTAACAAACCCAGGCTGTTTCCGGAAGACGATGACACGGGGAGAGCCAAAAGAACCGTGCCAATTAATATAATTACAGCAAAACCCAGAATAATGAAGAGAGGAGGGTTAATCCTCTTTTTTATAACCAATGTTTATTCCTCCAATAAAACTATCGATTCCGATATATAATTTCGACAAGGCTGGTGTACAGTGTAAGGAAGCACAGGGTAGGAAGCAAGAGAACCGTCCCCATGCTTCCTGCATGCTTCCCGGAAACTATATATCTATAGTTTCAAATTTGCCCAATTTATCATTCCTACCTATAACGACCAAAATATCGCCCTCCAGCATGATATTACTGGCATTGGGAGAAATAATGACATCGGAACCTCTACGAATGGCTAATATGCTTATGCCATATTTTTGACGGGCACCTGATTTCTCAAGAGTTTTATTAATAAAACCCGGCGGCACTGCCATTTCCACCAGACTATATTCGGGTGATAGGACAATTTGATCCAAAATGTTTTTGGACACCAGGGCTTTGGCTATCCTTTCGCCCATATCCCGTTCCGGGAAAACCACCTTATCCGCTCCAACCCGTTCCAAAACCTTACCATGTATCTCAGTCTGGGCTTTAGCAACTACTTTTTTTACCCCCATTTCTTTTAACATAACCGTTACCAGTATACTTGCCTGTATTTCCCTTCCGATGGCAACAACTACTACATCAAAATTCCTGATGCCAAGTGATTTTAGGGTCTGCTCATCTAAGGTATCGGCTTTTACAGTATATGTTAGGTCTTCAGCCATACTATTGACCATTTCTTCATCAATATCAATACCCAGTACGTCATAACCCATTTTGGATAGAGTTTTAGCCACACTCGACCCGAATCTTCCAAGCCCTATAACTGCAAATTGTTTCATTAGAGATGCCCCCCTAAACTTAATTAGAGACAATAAAAAAGCTAACGGCATATGTGCCGTTAGCTTTTGCGGATGATCCCGTGGGATAAATCCTGTAAATATAACCCAACAGCACTTCAACGCTTACGAGGTTAGCTGACGGATGCGGGTCGAAGTGTAACCCTACCACATATTTGTGGATTAACCCCAAAAAATTGGTTTCCCCGTTTGATCAGGAATTCAGCGTTTGGTTATTAAATTTTTACAAATCAAATATTACTCCCATTTGGGTAAATATACAACTATTTTTAACGCTGATGCCGGGTGTTGAAAGTTGAAAATTTAACGTTGGTGCCTGGCCTGTGGGGCCAGTTTTCCAAATATAAAGGAAAATATGCATCTTTATAGAATTATCTGATAATTAACTTAACCAAGGAGGGTTTAAAATATGGCTCAATTGGAGTTGGAAGTGCAATCGGTTAAAGGGTATTGCTCGGCTGGATGCCAGGTAGGCCAAAAGTTTATCTTTAATGACCCTGTAATTACCCCGCAGGATAATGCTCCCCTTTGCCTTTATGCCTTATCAGCGATGTTCCCGTACCTTACGGCTGCTTGTAGAGAAACACCCGCTGATGATTGGATTAATCAAGTAAAAGTACTTCAGTGTCCTGATAATGAAAATACAGTTGTTTTTTCAATAAAAAGAGTCCCCTGATTAAAAAAAACGTTATACGTTGGCATATCAGTCAAAAAGTATAAGGGATTCCCCGGGTTGGGAATCCCTTTTTGCCGTCACAAATGCTTGTGTATACATGGTCAAAAATTTAACGCCGGAAAAGGCGGCGTAATGTATCGGTGAATAGCAAGGCAGCTTTTAATGGATAGAAACCTTGCAATAAGTAGCCTCCGGTATTGTTTCTGAGGAGGTTCATGCCAAGTCTTTAAAGGAGACTCTGAATGGACTGAAGTCAGTATCATCGTCGTAATAATCTACGGAATCTACTTTTTTAACAAACCCGACTACGGCATAGGTAAGGGGAGTGGCCAAAATTTCAAAAGCTGTCTTAAATACGTAATTTGATATAATCATATACATTAAAAGGTTGGCCGGTATAATTCCTGAAAAAGCTATGATCACAAATAAGACTGTGTCTACCCCCTGGCCCACCATTGTGGAGCCAATAGTTCTGGTCCAGAGAAACCGCCCTTTGGTGGCGATTTTCATTTTAGCCAGTATAAAGGCATTAATAAATTCACCGCACAGGTAGGCAATCAAACTCGCAACTACTATCCTTGGTGTTTGACCTAAAATTGCCATATAGGCATCTTGTTGATACCAATCGCTGGCGGCAGGCAGTATGCCAACCAGCCAGTAAATCAATGACATAATCATGCAGGCTAAAAACCCGGTCCAGACAACAATTCTGCTACGCTTATATCCATATACCTCAGTCAATATGTCTCCAAATATATAAGCTATTGGAAAAAGAATTGTAGCGCCGTCAAAATAAAAAGGTCCAACATGGGTTATTTTAACCGCCACAGTGTTTGAAACCAGCAAGATAGTGACAAACATAGCCATTAAAATGGGAAATAAGCGCAAAAAAACCGCCTCCTTGTTTTGTTAATCCGGGTGTCTGCGACCGGAAACCTTTTATTTAAAACTGCCTGTATATTACCACAGTATAAGCCACTCGTAAAGATAGACATGGTAAGACATGGGGACGTTTCATGTGTCTTGTGTGGGGGGCCAGACGAGGAGCAAAGATATCATGGAAAGTTTAATATAAGAAAAACAAACGTTCCCACGTCCTTTCACATCCTTCTAAGACAAGCGAAACGTCCCTTTGTCTCAATAAGACAGACGAAACGTCCCTCTGTCTCCCCCCCCCCATCTTTAGCAAAGAGTCTCCTCCTCTGTAACGTTTTTAATTGCAGCGTAAGTAATGTCTAAAACCTGTGTAAGTTCTGTCAAGCTCATGGAAAGAATGGGCATGAGTACCATAACATTGTCCAGCGGTCTGATAATTAAACCGTTTTTTCTAGCTTCCAGGACAATGCGGTGGGGGATATTGTATTTTACCGGAAATGGTTCTTTGGTGGCAGTGTTTTCCACGATTTCAATGCCTGCCATTAACCCCTTTTGACGTACATCACCAACGTGTTGTAGCTCTTTAAATCTTTTTAGACCTTCCGTGAATAAAGTAACTTTTCCCTGTAAAGTTTCAATTAATTTGTCCTTTTCGAATAGTTCCAGGTTGGCCAGGGCGGCGGCACAGGCCACTGGATTTCCGGTGTAGGTATGCCCGTGATAAAAGGTTTTACATTCGTATACTTCCCCCAGAAAAGCATTATATATTTCGTTGGTGGTCATAGTAGCTGCTAGGGGCAGGTAGCCGCCGGTAATTCCTTTGGCCAGACATATTATATCCGGGCTTACATTTTCGTGAGCACAGGCAAACATTTTCCCGGTACGCCCAAACCCTACAGCCACTTCATCGGCAATAAGCAAAACATTATATCGGTTGCAAAGTTCCCTTACTTTAGCTAAATAGCCATCCGGCGCAACAAGCATACCAGCCGCTCCTTGCACCACGGGTTCTATCACCACCCCGGCTATTTCATGGTGATGGCGGTCTAAAAGGGACTCCATCTCATTAACGCATTCCATTGAGCAATTTTCTTTACTTAAATTCAGGGGGCAGCGATAACAGTAGGGAGACGGTGCGCTTATAGTTTCAAATAACAACGACGCAAATATTTTATGGAATAGGTCAATGCCGCCAACGCTTACCGAACCGATAGTATCCCCGTGGTAAGCGTTTACTAAAGACACGAATTTACGCTTGTCCTTATCTTTTTCTTCTCCTTGTTGCTGCCAGTACTGGTAAGCTATCTTAAGCCCAATCTCCACTGCGGTGGATCCACTTTCGGAATAAAAAACCTTATTAAGTCCCTCTGGTGTTATTTCTACCAATTTACGAGCCAATAAAGTTGATGTTATATTGGCTTGGCCTAGCATTGTGCTGTGGGCCAGTTTGTCCAATTGTTCAATAATGGCCTGGTTAATTTCCCTTTTTCGGTGCCCGTGTACAGTAACCCACAGCGAGGAGATGCCATCCAGGTATTTGTTGCCCTCTACATCATAAAGATAGCTGCCTTCACCTTTTTCAATTATTAGCGGCCTTTCCTTTTGCCATTGGCGCATTTGGGTAAAAGGGTGCCAAACATATTGCTTATCCCATCGTTCTAATTGTTCTGGTTTATAATTCTTCACTGTAATCCTCCTAATTTAACTTTTAGTTAGTAAGCAGGCTAATAAACTTTTTCCAATTGATTCCTTCCCCAACCAGTTTAGTGACCTGGCCCGGGTTATATGTATCCACATCCAAATCGTTGTCATGAGGTATTATGCCGACTATAGGGACTTGGGCTAACTCTTCAATTAGATCAGGGTTTGTCTTTTCTACCGTGCCGGCCTCACTTTGCTTGAAATCGTTGATAATAATTCCAGCGACTCGAAGGCCACTTGATTTTGCGTATTCGACAGTTAGTAATGTATGATTAACCGTTCCCAGGCCAGGCCTAGCCACGATTAACACTGGTAAATCAAGCAATTTAGCCAAATCGGCCATTAGAAAACGGCCTGTAATAGGCACCATGATGCCGCCGGCACCTTCCACCAACATAAATTCATGTCTATTGCACAACTCCCGGTAAGCACGGCTGATTTTTTCCAATTCAATATTAATACCCGAAATTTCAGCCGCTAGGCGCGGTGCCATAGGTGGTTCCAGACAGTATGGGCTGACCAATTCCATAGGATCGGTAATTCCTGCTACCTGCATGGAATATAAGGCGTCAATGGAAATCCAGCCTTGTTCGGCTTTTTGACTGCCTGTTTGAAGTGGCTTCATAACTCCTACGTTAAGTCCTCTTTGTCTAAGATTTGCCGCCAGTCCGGCGGTAATGGCGGTTTTACCCACACCGGTGTCGGTTCCGGTGATAAAAAAACCATGCATGGTTTTCGCTCCTATCCATAAAGTAGTCTTAATGAAAAATGGCATCAGGCTGATGTTCATCTAGGTTGTGGAACGCCGCATGAGAAGATTTTGGTTGATAATTAGCTCTATAGCTGGTTCCCCAAAAACAATCCAAGAAATATTAGATAACGCCCAGTGTTTGGCCGGCCTGCGCAAAGGCGTGCAAGGCCGTGTCCAATTCTTCCCGGGTGTGCGTGGCCATCACTGTAACCCTTACTCTACTCGTACCTGGCGGCACTGTGGGCGGCCTAATTCCCGGGGTAAATACGCCCAGGGAAAAAAGTAATTGGGCCATTTGTATCGTCTTATTTGCATCACCTATTAATACAGGTATTATGGGTGATTCTTCGGATAGAATTGTAAAGCCCATTTGCGTTAATCCGGTTCTGAGGTAGAAAGCGTTATTATGTAGATTTTCCCGAATCCGGGGGTATTTTTGTAAAACCCTAAAAGCCTCTAATCCAGTGGCGATTACAGAAGGGGGAAGAGCAGTGGAGAAAATAAAGCTACGTGCTTTATTTCTAAGGTAATTAATTAAATCATGGGAGCCGGCGACATAGCCGCCTGTGCTCCCTATTGCCTTGCTTAAGGTACCCATTTGGATAGTAATTTTTCCTTCCAAACCGAAATGTTCCGCCGATCCGGCACCCCGGCGCCCCAATACTCCGGTCGCATGGGCATCGTCTACCATTAATACAGCGTTATATTTTTCTGCCAAATCTACTAAACGGGGTAACGGGGCCAGATCGCCGTCCATACTGAAAACCCCGTCAGTTACTATAAGACGCCGTCGGTAACCGGTAGACTTTTGTAATAATTTTTCAAGGACACCGGTGTTTTTATGGGGGTATATTCTGGTTTTTGCCCGGCTAAGCCGGCAGCCGTCAATGATGCTGGCATGATTTAACTCATCGCTGAAGATGATGTCCTCTTTTCCGGCCAGCGCGGTTATCGTTCCCATATTAGCCATGTAACCGCTATTAAAGACAATTGCTGATTCTGTATTTTTAAAGTGGGCAATGGTTTCCTCCAGTTCTTCATGGATCCTGAAATTGCCGCTGATTAAACGGGAACCCCCCGCACCTGTGCCCCAAATACTTATAGCATTCCTGGCGGCTGTTATTAAATCCGGGTGTTCAGTTAACCCCAGGTAATTATTAGACGATAATAAGATGCACTTTTTGCCGTTAACCATTGTGCGGGGGGCCTGGGATTCGACCATCGTTTTAAGGTCGCGGTAAATGCCGTATTGTTTGAGACTGGTTAACTCCTCTTTTATAAATTCCATATATGCTCCTTTTAAACTTCAATAAAAGCCTGCCTTCTGATTAGGTTCGTTTCATTGCCATTTCCTTATGGGATTGTTAACTGTATTAGTCTTTCAGGTTGACGATTAATTGATAATAAAAAGCCTTTAATAAATATTACCAAAGTACAAAGTAAATGTAAACCTAATTATTGATACTGGTTAACGTTAAGGGGAGACAGGGGGGCGTTTCGTGTGTCTTAGGTGGAAACGTTCTTGTTCCGCCCCACCACCTTTCCGTAATCGTTATTTCATTTCAAAGACAAACGAAAACTCCTATTATCTCGTCTTTGTGTCCCTTTGAATTCCCTCCCCCCAAGTCAAATGAAACTTTCCCGTCCACCACTGTTCCCCATCTGTTAAGACAAATGAAACAACCCCCAGTCTCGTCCCCTTATGTCTCACCATTGGATGAGACAAACGAAACGTCCCCCTGTCCTGCCCCCGGTTTTGTAACATCCTTGTTCATTTTAACGTATTATAACTCAGGCTGGTAATGAATCCCCGGGAGAGGCTTGCTTATTATGGAAGAATCTTTGATCAGTGTGGTAATTCCTACATATAAACGTCCACCGCCAATGGTGAAGAGAGCTTTGGAGAGTGTGATAAACCAATCCTACAAAAATATAGAAATAATAGTTGTAGATGATAGTCCGGCTGATTTTGCTGAACGGGGAGCGGTTGAAGCAACGATAAAAAGCTTGAATGATCGTCGCGTAAGCTATATTAAACATGAGCAAAACATGGGCGGCTGTGCGGCAAGAAACACGGGCATTGAGGCTTCCAGGGGGAAATTTATTGCCTTTTTGGATGATGACGATGAATGGTTGCCGGAAAAACTGCACAAGCAAATGGCTAAGATGACCGGTCCAAGTATTGGTATTGTATATTGTGGATATAAAATTTTTGATGCCACAACTCAAACCACCAGGTTGATTCCCGGGCAAAATTTGGTTGGCAGCGTTTTTGACGATTTAATATTAAGCAACTTTATCGGCTCAACTTCTTTTGTTTTGGTCAGGCGGGAGTGCTTTGAAGAATGCGGGCTGTTTGATACCGCTATGCGATCATCGCAAGACCACGATATGTGGCTGAGAATATCGCTTAAGTATCAGGTTAATTTTGTAGATGAGCCACTGGTTATTTATTATGCTCATGACGGAGAGAGAATTAGCACAAATCCTGAAAGTAAGCTTCAAGGTATACAGGCCATTAATAAAAAATATGAGGACTACTTAAATACCCACAGGAAGGCTAAAAGTGTACGGCTGATGATGCTCACTCCATTTTATCTTCTACTGGGTGATAGAAGAAAAACAATAGCAATATACTGGCAGTCCGTTAAGCTGGCCCCATTTGCGGTTAAGCGTAATCTTGCCTACTTGAAGTATATCGCCAAGTTTTTCTTTTCCGTAAAACATTGAAGGAAGAGTTTAACATGCGCAGCAGAAAAGCATTGTATAATACCGTAGCCTCATTGGCATTACAGATACTGACAATAATCTGTGGTTTTATCATCCCAAGACTGATCATAGGATCATTTGGTTCAAGTGTTAATGGGTTGGTATACTCCATAAAACAGTTTTTAGGGTATATTACTCTGCTTGAGTTTGGTGTGGGCGGTGTTGTGAGAGCAGCCCTTTATAAACCATTGGCAAATAATAATTCAGATTCGGTTAGTGCTATCGTTAAAGCGACGGAAAATTTTTTTAAAATAATAGCGTTAATATTTATTGGATACTCCCTACTTGTCGCAGGACTATTCCCGTTTTTGGTAGGGAATGATTTTGAATGGCTGTTTACTTTTATACTGGTGTTAATTATCGGTGCCAGTACATTTGTACAATATTATTTTGGCATCACCTACCAAGTTTTACTGCAGGCGGATCAGAAAAGGTATATAGCTTCAATGTTGCAAATATTTACGACAATTATTAATACGGTTTTAGTGATAATTCTTGTTGAAATCGGAGCCGGTATCCACATTGTAATGCTCGGCAGCGCAATTATACTTATCATCAGACCGGTTATGCTAAATATTTATGTCAAGAGGAAATACAAAATAATCAGCAACTGTGCCGCCGATAATATGGCGATTAAACAAAGGTGGGATGGGCTTGGGCATCATTTAGCTTTTTTTTTGCATACGCACGCGGATGTAGTGGTGCTGACATTATTCACAAACATTAAAGAAGTATCGGTGTATTCAGTATACTATATGGTGGTTTCTGGGATAGAAAAAATAATGACCACTTTTTCATCTGGTTTGGAAGCTGGTTTTGGCAATATAATCGCCAAAAATGAAACAGTGGCATTGGACAAAAATTTTCGCTTGTATGAGTTTATTTCATTTGTTGTTACCACTATCTTGTTCACCAGTGTGGGTTTACTGGTGCTGCCCTTTGTATCGGTATATATAAGCGGTATATCTGATGTTAATTACTACCGGCCGGCGTTTGCCTATATTTTAACATTAGCGGAGGCAATATATTGCATTAGACTTCCATATCATGTTGTGACACTGGCTGCGGGTCATTTTAAACAAACGAGAAACGGCGCCTTTGTTGAAGCATTTATCAATATTATATTATCTGTTGCTTTAGTAATACTTTATGGCTTAATAGGAGTTGCCATTGCAACTCTGTGCGCCATGCTTTTTAGAACGATCCAGTATGTAATGTATCTTTCAAAGCATATATTGCACAGGAGTATGTGGCAGTTCGCTAATAGATGCATAGTAAATATTTTAGCAGTTATAATCACTGTTACTTTGGCAAAATTTCTACCCGATATGGTTATAGACAACTATGTGAAATGGTGTATTTATGCTTGCGAAATCACATTCATTGCGGTCACTGTTACGCTGGTTATTAATACTATGTTTTATCCCCAAGATCTGAAAAACCTGCTTGCGGTGGCCGGGCGCTTGCGAAAACAGGAACCTAAAGATTAAGTAATTAGCTGATCATATCGTAACATTGTTTTTCCATTTACTGCATGTTGATGTTTAATGTCATAACTGACTATAAAAGCATAATGTAAATTATCCGTTCCTGTTTTTCTATATTTTAATTAAAAGGAGGAGAAAAAAGATTAAAGGAAAAAGTTTAATAGTTATAGTTTTAACCGCAATTTTTGCTCTGGCAGTCCTCTATTTTATTTATAACAAACTTGATTCCCAGTCTCCAGCCAATTCTGTAACCAATCCAAATGATGTTGTTGAGAATGCACCGGACAATATCGAGGATCCTGATAGCATCTTCTTAGAAAAACCTGTTATTATTAATGGTGATTTTGAACAAGGTGGTGTTGGTTGGAACAATAGATATGCAATACAACAGGATGAAAATAATAATCATTATATAATTAACAACGCCAGTTGGGATATCAGGCAAGATATGAACTTGCTTCCACATACGACCTATCAAATAAATGCGCAAACCAAGAAGGGAACTGCGGAGGGGCCGGCCAGAATTGTTTTTACATTCCATGATATTAATGGAAATAAACTGCTTCAATATTATGATATCAGGCATACCCATGCTGGCACCGGTTGGGAAGATATTGCCCAACAATATATTGCTATACCCGATAAGGCCGCGATAACTAAAATACACCTGTTAACCAATGACCCTAAAGGCTATCATTGCTTTGATAATATTGTAATTATTAGAAACAGTGCCATAGGTGATCGTAAAAACATGCAAGTGGACCAAAATGAATTATTAACTAACGGTGATTTTGAACTGGGGTTATTTGGTTGGATTGGAGAATCTTCTTTAATTAACGAAGAAGAAAATAATAAATTTCTAAGGAACGGATATAACTGGAGCCTTTACCAGCAGCTTGAGGTGGAACCTGAAAAGACCTATGTGATTAGGGCTAAAACCAGAACACCGGATAATCAGGTGCCTACCCGCATAAAAGTAATCTTTTTAGATGACCAGGGTCTAAGGATTCCGGAATTTTATAATATTGTGCGCTTTCACACGAACAATGAATGGAATGATGTAACCGAAGTTATTAGGATACCCGCCGGTATTCACCAGGCCAGAATCTACCTGCTGGCCAATGATGACTCCAGTTCCGTAGCCTGTGACTTCGACGACATATCTATGAAATTAGCCACTGATGAGGAATTAAAAGATTTAACACAGACCCAAACAGAAAATTCACGTGGATATCTGGATAACCATACCGAATATGTAGTAAAAGCCGGAGATACAGCATCCGCAATAGCCGAACAATTTGGGGTCAATCTGGATACTTTAATCGATGAAAACAATATTATAGACCCCAATCGCCTTGAAGTTGGTCAAATACTGTATATCCCTGTAAATTAATTAAAGGGGGCGTTAAGCAAACGCCCCCTTTAACATGTTTATGAACAATTTTCATGCATAATTTTGCCACCCGCGTTTTAGTAATACTTTACTTAACTGCTGTTAATGTTACATCATCAAAGTGATGGTAACCGTTATCACCCGACTCCACGGTCAGGAATATCCTGGCCTTAACTACTGTGGCCGGTACTTTTATATTCATTTCATTTATGGATTGCCAGCCCTTGCCGGTATGCTGGTGCTTGAATACGTAATCTGTTGTATGGCTGCCGTCACGGTGATAAAACATAATTACAATCATAGCTGCTTTTTGGGAAGTACCCGCATAGGTCCGGGCATTTAGTTTATAATTGCCGGGCTGTAGGTTGATTTCCTGGAAAAAATCGTAGTTGAACGTATTGGTTAATGCCGGATTACCGCTGGAATCACGGCTAATTTTGGCTGAGTTATTCTTGTTCAGCCAGCCCTGCAGACCAGCGCTAAAGTCACCATTTTCAATCAGGTTACCCGCTGGTGCCGGGGCCTGGGCCTGATTCTTTACTTCGTAGGTCAACGGTGCCGAGAAGCCCATATTCCCGGCTGCATCTATGGCCTTGGCCAACACATAGTAAGTGCCGTCTTTGAGGCCGGAGACATCCCAGTTTAGCTGCCAGTTACCGCTGGCATCGGTGCCGCTTTTCAACTCAGAAGCGCCTTTTACCTCGGTCCACGGGCCGTTTGCGCTGGGTCCGTATCCCAGGACCAGGTTGTCCACACCAACGTTATCGCTTGCAGTAACCTGGAACACCGCAGTGCCATTTAATTGT